>JAEEGL016557709.1_pt1 | contig 148090 bp, 120 predicted proteins | sample 9134231 | NCBI WGS metagenome assembly JAEEGL01 (sample SAMN16246548, study PRJNA631951) | gut metagenome | biome: gut microbiome; feature: rumen; material: fiber-attached | host: Bos | place: Iran: Karaj | collected 2018-10 | reverse complement strand
TTCGGTTTGTCGTCATTGGAATACCGGCGTATTCCTGCTTCCTCCGCGCCGAAAATATCTCGAAATTTCATCCGTTTGAGTCCTATAGGATTTTCGGACGAACAGATCGTTGTTCCTGCGAGGCAAAGCCCGCAGGTGCTGCTATACGTAACAGCAAGGGGTTTAACGAAGCAGGAGCGGCGAGATGCCGTCCGAAAACGTGGTTCGGATAATTCTCGTTACCCTACCGTTTCACATATATATCATGCCAAAAATCCGCCCGCGTCACAAAAAAGGGAAAAATTTTGCAAAAAAACCGCGCGCATCACTCCGCTTTTTGCGGCAGTATCCGCGAACCCCCACCGCTCTCCTATTCGCGGCGGGAACCCCTATCCGCGAACCCCCACCGCTCTCCGGTTCGCGGCGGGGAATCCCTATCCGCCCCGCGCGCTATCCCTCATTCGTAGAATGACGGGAGGGGACAGGGGGGTATGGGGGGTTCTCGGCGAAGCAGAGCTTGAGGGGTGGGAAACCCACCAATTCCGTCGGCATATCCGACACCTTCATTCTTTTGAATTCTGAATTCTGAACTCTGAATTCTTAATTCCTATTTTTATTATTTCAACAATTAAGGGGCTTTCTCACGAGCCCCTTAATTTTATTCTTCTTCCTTTATATCGTCCGGTGTGCCGCCGTCGAGGCGGCCGAGGTCGTCGAGCTCCGCCGGATCCTCCTCATCCTGTATCTTGTCAAGCTCCGTCAGCTCGTCCGCGCTTTCATCCGCGGGCGCGGAAGCCTGCGCCGCTGCGGCTCTGAACGCGGCGAGCTTGCTCCTTCTTCTTTTTCTGTCGCGCAGTATCGTTTTCACAAGCGTAATGCCGACGACGGTCAGACCGATCAGAGCGAGTATACCGCCCACAGTAAAGCCGCGCGGCACGAACGAAAGCTCTATCGTATGCTCGCCTTCGGGCACCTCAAACGCGAGAAGAGCGCCGAACACCTTGTTTTTCGCCGAGTATTCGTCGTCATCGTCCTTGACCTCGTCGGAAAGCTTCACGGTCTTTCCGTCGACCTTTACGGTCCAGCCCTTGTCAAACGGTATGGACGTGAACATCATATTATCGCCCTTTGCCATATTGACGGTGGCTTTTATCTTCGTGTCGGTAAACGAAGTTATTTCCGGCAGGCTTGCGGTCAGCTCCTTATAAGCCTCCTCGAACGTTTCCTCATTGAAGTAGTAGACGTAGCCCGTGTTCTTGTAGTAGTAGAGGTTGCCGGACGAATCCTTGAGCACGACCTCAAGCTTTACGAGGTCGCCCGCCCTGAACGTGCCGAGGCAGTACATCGTATGCGTTTCGTTCGTCAGATAGTTGAACGACCTTGTCGCGGCGGTCGTCCCGTCCTCGTGCTCGACCTTGATCCTTACAAGCGTGTCGCGCGGGTATTCCGACGGCAGATGGAAGTAAAGCTCCCCGTCCTTTTCCGTATAGAATTCAAACGATATCGCCGCGGAATCCTTTGCATCGCCCTTGTTCCACTTTCTGTGCTGTCCCGCGGACGCTTTCGTCATGCCGGACGTGTAGTCAAAGCTGTCGTCGCCTACGACGAGCGGCTCGAACACCTCGACGCGTCTTCCTATCATGGAGGAGATCATCGAATTAAGAATGTCGGGCGCGGAATATTCGCTTTCCGTATTGTATTTTTGTATATCGGACGACACGCCGAACATAACGGGCAGCGCGTGTTCGTTCTTGTACGCGTAAAGCATATTTTCCGTGGGGTCGTAATCCTCGTCCGTCACGTCCTCACCGAGCTTTGTCGGGTCCATTTCGGACAGATATTCGGTATACCCCGCGGGCAGACCGCCTTTTTCCTTATCGAGCACGTATTTTATGCCCAGAAGCGAGTCGTTGACTATGTTTCCGCCCACATATCTCGACCAGTGGGATTTTGACGCGTAACCCATTTTGAAAAGCAGTCTTATGACGGAGGCGTTGAGCGTAGAGGTGGAGTTGGATATGCCGCGTATACGCAGCGCCATGTTGTCGTTTACCTTGCGGTGTACTATCTTTTCCATTCTGTAAAGCGTGTTGTCGCTTTCCTGCACGGAGCGCGTTATGCCGGACCATCTGTCCATGAACGAAACGTAGCTTTCCCTTGTGGAATAATACACGTCCTCGTGCAGTCTGAACACGTCGTATATCCCGTTTATCATAAGCTCGAAGCACACGACGCCGAGCACTATGCCCGAGGCGTATTTTTTCTTATGCGCCGCGCCCCACAGGACCGCCAGCACGATGCCGAGCATAGCCATTGAGAACCATATCGTCAAGAGGTTCTGCATAAAGGTGAATTCTTTGTCGGACGCGCGTTTTATTGTAAAATCCGCGTCGGGCAGAGCCTGTACTATCATTATCAGCACTCCGATGACGCCGCCGCAGCCGAGCGCCGCCCGGTAGAGCTTCGGGTCAAGCGCGCGGTACGCCTCGTACGCGAAGACGACCACAAGGAATATGAACATATAGCTGTAACGGTAGTTGAGCCAGTTCGGCTTCTGCAGACCGTGCCAGAACAGGTCGACCGTCGTCGCGGTGAAGCTGAATATCATGACCGCTAAAATTATACCGCTCATGATCTTCTCTCTGCCTTTTATGTTTTTCGACACGAAATAAACGGGCAGAAGCGTAAGGCAGATAAGTCCGCAGTAAATGAACGGCAGACCGTTCGGACGCACCGTATCGTATGAGTTCGGAAGCATCTGCGTGAATATCTTTATATAATCGAATTTCGCGTCAAACGCGTATGACGGGCTCTGGAAGTCCATTTTGCCGAGCTGGAGCGAAAAGTACGTCGGTATTATTATAACGGACGCTATCATCGCCGCTATGACGGAGAAAATGAGCCACTTGTAAAACGCGTAGAAGAATTTTTCAAAGTTCTTGAACGGATATTTGCTCAGATAATAGTAGAAGAAATACAGAGCGGTGAATATCGCCGTCATCCAGCCTATATAGAAGTTGGATATGAAGCAGAGGGCGAGCGTTATGACGTAAAGACACGGACGCCCGCGCTTTACTATGCTCTCTATGCCGAGGCATATCAGCGGCAGATATATGAGCGAATCTATCCACATCGTATTGTGCGCCTGCACCACCGCGTAGCTTGATAACGCGTAACACGTTGAAAAGATAACGACGTTCAGTGGCTTTGACGGGCGGCTGTTATGCAGATAAAGCGCGAACGTAAGACCGCTTGAGCCGACCTTGAGAAGCGTCATCCACAAAAGGAATTCCGTTATGCCGTTTTCGGGGAAGAAGACGGACAGAAGCGCAAACGGAGAGGCGACGTAATATGCGTAAATGCCGGAAAATTCGCCGCCGAGAGAACGGAACCACGTATAAAACGGACTGCCCTGTCCCTGGAATATGTCGCGCATACCCTCAAAGAAATACACGTACTGACCGTTCAGGTCGAGCACGAGCACGGATTTCTCCGTTATCGGATACACGCCTTTTATCATAAAGATTATCCACATTATGCAAAGCGGCAGGAAAAACGCCCCTATCAGATAGAAGCTTCTGCCGTTCACAAATCTGTAAAGCGCGCGCGTAAACGTTGTTTTTCCTTTTTCGAGTTTAAGTTGAGGTGACGTCATTTTCGTACATCCTTTTCAGTTCATCAAGTATATCTGTTATTTCCGCCGCTTTGACGGCGCCGTTGAGCTTCTGCCGCAGTAAGGAGGAGCCGTACATACCCCTTGTGTAGTAAGCCGTATGCCGCCTGCCCTCGAGCACGCCCGTGCGCTCGCCCTTGAGGGATACGAGAAGGCGAAGATGCTCCTTTGCGCACTCTATGCGCTCCGCCGCCGTCGGCTCGCGGTATTCCGCACCGTCGAGCGCGCTTTTTATCCTCCCGAACACAAACGGGTCGCCGAGCGCGGCTCTGCCGATCATGATCGCGTCCGCGCCGGTTTTTTCAAGCGCGCCGTACGCGGTTTTGCCGTCGCAGATATCGCCGTTTACGATAACGGGTATGCTCACCGCCGCCTTCGCCTCCGCTGTCGGCGACAGATCCACGGTCCCGGACAAGTACATATCCTCGCGCGTCCTTCCGTGTATGCACACGGCAGACGCGCCTGAATTTTCCGCGATCTTACAAAGTTCGGCACAGTTTATATGCTCCCTGTCCCAGCCCGTCCGCATCTTTACCGTAACGGGTACGGGAGAAGCCTTTACCGCCGCCGAGATCACTCTGCCGGCAAGCGGCAGATCGCGCATAAGCGCGGAGCCGTCGCCGTTTGACGTGACTTTTTTCACGGGACAGCCCATATTCAGATCAAACGCGCGGGGCTTTACCTCCGCTTTATCGTATAATACCCTGACGGCGTTTGATATCATCTCCGGCTCGTGACCGAATATCTGTATCGCGCAGTCGTCCTCGCCGTCAAGGAGTCTCGCAAGCTCAAACGTCTTTTTGTCCTTGTACCACACCGCCGCGGCGGAGATCATTTCCGTGGTACAGCCGTCCGCTCCGCGCTCCCTGCACACCCGGCGCATCGCGCCGTCGGTCGCGCCCGCCATCGGGGCGAGATACAGTTTTATATCACGCATCTATCTTAAGCCCCAGTTCAAACGCGAGAAACGCTATCTTAACCTTATCGTCCAAACGCTTGCCGCCAAAGAGACTGCGCGGCTGCCATTCCGTATGGTCGAGATTGTCGGCGGCGTAAAAGAACTGGAAGAATTCAACGCCGCGGAAATCGCATAACGCCTGCATTCCGGCGCATTCCATTTCGACAGAGACAGCACCCTGCTCTTTTCTTCTTTTCATTTTATCCGCGGTCTCTCTGTAAACCGCGTCCGTCGTCCACGTCACGCCCTCGGTATAGCCGTAGCCGCGCTCGGAGAGCACCTGTTTGAATTCCGGTATATATTTCTTATTGACCTTTATCGTATCGGACGGCGGCGCGTAGTGGTAACTGCACCCCTCGTCGCGTATCGCGGCGATCGGAATTATTATTCCGCAGTCCTCAATGCTTTTATCAAGCACGCCGCAGTTGCCGAAAAGTATAAGGCGGCGGCTGCCCATAACTATAATTTCCTCATATTCTCCTACGCATCCCGGCTCGCCGACCGTCGCCATGAAAAAGGAAAAACTTTTATTTTCGTATACGACCTCGTATATCGGCTTTCTGCCGTTTGCGCAACCGATTTCTGCTATCTGTTTATGCGGCAAAGCCTCTATGACGCGGTCAAACAGCTTCTGCGAAAAGCAGGCGATACTCGTTTCGGGAAAGCCCGGGATACGCTCTTTTATCATGCGCGGCATCAGGACCGCTTCTTTGTTTTTATCGAATTCTTCTAAAATCATTTTCTGTAAGTTACTATAAATCCGCCCAGATTGTCGGACGATACGGTAAAGTCCCCGTCTCTCGGCACGTAGACCGTATCTTTGCAGTACCAGACGCTGTATTCGTCGTGTTCGACCGTGATATCGAGAGGGCTTTCGTACGTAAAGGATTTGATATATGAAAGATATTCCTCAAGACACATATTGTTGTCCGTTATATACACGGAATGGGGAAGACCTACGTATCTGAAATGGTTCGATTCTCCGTCTATGCCGGTCGTACTGCCCTTGTTTGCGGGGTAGCGCATTATAAAACCGTAATATTTATAGTTTTCGACGAGCCACGCCGCGCGCTCCGACGCGTATCTGCCGTAGCTGTAGGACGCGCCGTCCTTGTCGTATAATTTCACGTCGAAGCCGAGACCCGTGTGATGGTCAGAATATCCGGGCAGCTCAACGTACGCCTTGTCCGATTCGTTCACAACGTAGTCGTCGTAGAATTTTTTCTGCGCCTCCTCGTCCCTATACGCGGAAACGACCATGAGAGGACAGTAACCCGAGCGCTCTGCGTACGCGTCCGTCATCCTGCACAGCGCCTCGTACGCCTCTCTCGTAAGCTGCTCCGAGATCGTCGCCAGCGTAAAATTCTCGTGCTTTTCGTCGTACAGGTTCACGAGAGAAACCGTGGACGGCAGCTTGTAGCCGTTGCTTTTGTTGACGAGCAGAAGCGAGCCCGCCTTTGCGTCGAATTTAGACGTGTCAAGCGCGCGGACGGTGAGCTTGACCGCGTTTTCCTCCGTCTCGTCGGGTTCCGTATCGCGCGGCAGCGCGGTGAATTCCTCGGTATCGGACGGATATACTATGCCCGGGTCAAGCGCGTTTGAAACTATTATTTTTATCAAAAAAGCCGATAACGTCAGCACAAGCACGACGAGAAGAATTATTATTATCTTCACGGACGTGCTCATGACCGCTTTTTGCCTGCGGTACGCCGGCTTGAAGCTGTTAGCCAAAACTGCCTCCTAACGATCCCTGCAACAATGATCTGAAATTAACAAAACGGACGTTTTAAAACGCCCGCCGAAGTTTATTTTCCGTAAGTCGCGACCTCGGGAATGTTGACTTCTTTTATGTCCGCGCCGACGGAGCGCAGCTTCCCGACGATGTCGTCATATCCGCGTTTTATATGGTGTATATCCTCTACCGTCGTTTTGCCCACGGCGCAGAGTCCCGCTATTATCATCGCGGCGCCCGCGCGCAGGTCGACGGCGCGTATCGGCGCGGCGGCGAACCTCGTGTTGCCCTCTATGACCGCGGTCTTGCCGTCCACTCTGATCTCCGCGCCCATTTTCCGCAGCTCCTCTATGTAGCGGAAACGGCTGTCCCAGACGCTTTCCGTCAGGTAGCTCACGCCCTCCGCAAGGCAGAGAAGCGTGCACATCTGCGGGTTCATATCCGTGGGGAAGCCCGGGTACGGCTGAGTTCTTATGTTCGTTTTCGTAAGCTTTTTCGCGGCGGTGACGACCACAAAATCGTCGTGCTCCTCTACCGTCACGCCCATTTCCTCCAGCTTTGCGGAAATGGATTCAAGGTGCTTCGGTATTACGTTGTTTATTTTAAGCGTGCTGTTCGTCGCGGCGGCGGCTATCATATACGTTCCCGCCTCTATCATATCGGGGATTATGTCGTAAGTACAGCCGGAAAGCGACGTGACGCCCTTTACCTTTATGACGTCCGTTCCGGCGCCCGTTATCTTTGCGCCGCAGGAGTTCAGAAAGTTTGCAAGGTCGACAACGTGCGGCTCACGCGCGGCGTTCTCTATGACCGTGTTGCCGTCCGCAAGTGCCGCCGCTATAAGGACGTTTATCGTTGCGCCGACCGATACGCGGTCAAAATATATGCTTGCGCCGTGAAGCCTGCCGTTTTCCGCCTTGCCCTCTATATACCCGCCCTCGACCGATACCTTTGCGCCGAGAGCCTCAAAGCCCTTTATATGCTGATCTATCGGGCGTATGCCGAAATCACAGCCGCCGGGGCAGCCGACGTGCGTTTTGCCGAAGCGTCCGAGCTCCGCGCCCGCGAGATAATACGACGCGCGCATATTGCGGACCATTTCAAACGGAGCGCAGCCGCCTACGGCGTTTTTGCAGTCTATCTCGACGGTCGTGCGGTCAAGATACCTGACCTTTGCGCCCATTGCTTTCAGTATGGAAAATGACGTGCGTACGTCGCTTATGTCGGGTATGTTTTCAAGCACGCATTTTTCTTCCGTCAGAAGACACGCGAAAATAACGCCGACCGCGGCGTTTTTCATACCGCTGACTTCTATTTCTCCGGAAAGCTCGTTTCCGCCTTTGATAACAAAATATTCCATAAAAATACCTTTGCAGATAACAGTATAAGGACGGGATTTCAAGCGAAAACAATATCGGATGACAACATCCGATACTCCGTCATTTCCATTATAGCATATAAATCGTAAAATGTAAATATTATTTTTAAAATTTAAGAGAAAATTTATTTTTTGTAGTACGCCACGAGCAGATCTACGACGAGACCGTACGATTTGGAGCCTGACTGCTGTCCCTGCACCCTAAGGAACGTGTCGTTCACCTTGTCGGAGACCTTCGCCACGGTGTTTTCCCTGTATTTCTCGAAAAACGCGTTGTACGACCGCATCTCGTTCTTCAACAGCTCCGGCGCGTCCGCGTACAGCTTCTTATAAAGCTCCTTGTCCGCGCCGTATAACGCTGACGCCACGTATTCGTACGTGTTTGAGTAAGCGGAATACTTTATATATTCGTCGTCCGATTCAAGGCAGACGAGGAACGCCATGAAATTCGCCTCGTCCTCGCGGCTTATGCCGCGCTGATGCGCCATTTCGTGCGCCGACGTGTAAGGGAGAGTGTAATCGGGATAATTGACGTTTACGTTCGCCTCTCCCGTAAAGAACGTGTAAACTCCCGCTATGTGCGTGTACGTCCACGGCTCGGACATCATGACGGGCTTCGGATTTGACGTGAAATCAGATAAGAACGTGTATTTTTTGCACGCTTTTTTATACGCCGCGTTCAGCTTTTTGTTCAGCTCCGCCTGAGAATACGGCATATACGTGTTTTCGCCCTCGACGTATTTCAACCCGCCCGAGTTTTCTTCAACGCCGGCAAGAAGCTCCTTAGCCGTGTCGTAAAGCTCTTGTGCCGTCACCTTCTGCCTGTCCGCGCCTATGCGGCGGTCGAGCGACGTCGTGCTGTATCCGGCTGAAAAGCAGATGAGGAAAAGCGAAAAAACGAGCGACGCGGCGGCTATCAGGTTGAAGGAATAGCGGAAGGTCTTTGTCCACGTATCCGTTTTTCCGTTCGCGGCGGCGCGTATGATCACCGCCGCCGTAAGCGGTATCGTCAGCACGAGAAACTCCGCAAGGGAAAACGGCAGAAGATTTGTCATATACGCAAGCGCGGCGCGCGGAAAAGACGCCGCCTTCGATTGCCAGAAATCTGCAAAGGCGACGCTTTGCGTCGATATGAGCTTCACCGTCAGCCCGAATAAAAGCACGCAGAGGCACACGAGAAAAAACGGTGAAAAAAGGCTTTTCAGCTTTGTGATTACTTTTGCTTTCATAAAAACAGACCGTCAAATTCCTTCGGCGCCGGAGCGGAGACTGTTATTCTTTGCCCGTCCGACAGCCGTGTTATCGTAAGCGACGCGGCGTGGAGCGCAAGCCTTCCGAGGCCCGCGTCGAAACCGTCCCCGTAAAGACCGTCGCCGAGGATGGGAAGCCCGATATACGACATATGGAGCCTCAGCTGATGCGTCCTGCCGGTGCGCGGAGTGAGACGCATAAGGCACAAGGGCTCGCCGCAATAAGAGCCCGTTTTCATACATTCGTACTCCGTCACGCATACGCGGCCCTCGTCCTCGCCGCAGACGGTGCGTATTATAACGCTTTCCGCCTCGCGTCTTATGTTTTTGTTTATGATTCCCGTCTTTTGCGCGGGTATTCCGTGACAGACGGCAAAATACGTTTTTTCCGTCTGCTTTCTATAAAACTGATCCGCAAGCATATACGCCGCGGGTCTGTTTTTCGCCACTAAAACGACGCCCGACGTCGGATTGTCTAGCCTGTTCACGGCGCGGAAAACGAAGTTTTTGTGACGGAAATAATACGCCAAAGCGTTTGATAGCGTGTCGTAATGGTGGTTGTGCGAGGTGTGCGTCGGCATACCGGACGGCTTGTTTACGGCTATCATGTCGTCGTCCTCATATAATATATCCACCGGTATGTCGACGGGCTCCGCGTCCGTCCGCTCCGTATCCCGCAGATCGAGCCGCACGACGTCGCCCGCGTGCAGGACGTATCTGACCGTCCTGTGCTCTCCGTTTACGGTTATTCCGCCCTCCGTCTTTTTCAATTCGGTCAAAATTCCGCCCGAAAGGAAGGGGGCGGCGCGCAGAAATTCGCGCAGGAGCTTCCCCTCGTATTCGGACGGGACTGTGAATTCCATCAGCCTATGACTTTTATCCAGCCGAACGGATCGGGGAGATTGCCCCACTGTATTCCCGTGAGCGTATCGTAAAGCATCTGCGAGATCGGTCCTATTTCGCCGTTGTTGATAAGCGCCTTTTTGTTCTCGTCGTCAAGCGAGCCTATCGGGGAGATGACGGCAGCCGTGCCCGTGCCGAACGCCTCTTTCAGCTCGCCTCTGTCGTACGCCTCGTAAAGCTCGTCGACGGAGATCTTTCTCTCCGATACCTTATATCCCTTGCTCTTCAAAAGCTCTATGCAGGACGCTCTCGTGACGCCGGGGAGAATGCTTCCCTCTGACAGCGAAGGCGTGACTACCTCGTCGCCTATGACGAAGAACACGTTCATCGCGCCGACCTCGTCTATATATTTTCTGTAAATGCCGTCGAGCCACAGGACCTGCGAATAGCCGAGTTTCGCCGCCTTCTCCTGACCCTTAAGCGATGAGGCGTAGTTGCCGCCGACTTTTGCAAAGCCCGTGCCGCCTTTGACTGCGCGGACGTAGTCGTGTTCTATGAATATCTTGACGGGGTTGATCCCCTCGGCGTAGTACGCCGCGACGGGCGACAGGATTATGCAGAAAACGTACGTGTGCGACGGATGGACGCCGAGATGCGGATCGGTCGCTATTATGAACGGACGGATGTATAAGGACGTTCCGACCTTCGTCGGTATCCAGTCGCGGTCAAACAGGACCGTTTCCGTTATCGCCTGCAGCACGTCCTCGTTCGGTATCTGCGGTATGCAGAGACGCTCGTTCGTATTGTGCATACGCTCTATGTTCTTGTCGGGGCGGAAAAGCTGTATCTTTCCGTCGGAGGTCATATAAGCCTTAAGGCCCTCGAACATCTCCTGCGCGTAATGGAAGACCATGCAGGACGGCTCAAGCTCAAACGGCGCGTAGGGGACTATGCGCGCGTCGTGCCAGCCCTTTCCCTCCTCGTAGTTCATCAGGAACATATGATCCGTAAAATATCTGCCGAAGCCGAGATTGTTGTAATCCGGCTTAGTCTTCGGCGTTTTTGTTCTTTCTTTTCTTATATCAAGCATAATGAAACTCCTCCCGGTTCATATTACAACGTATTATATCACATAAATATAAAAAATGCAAGTATAAAATTTTATACTTGCAAATATTTATTTAATTCTTTTGTTTTTTCAGGTGTTCGGAACGTGCTCCGTGAACTTTACCTGCACCGTGATCTCCTCGCCGCCGCGCGCTACGACTATCTCCGCCGTGTCGCCTACGCTGTATTTGTTCAGCAGGTTCTTCATATGATCGTACGATTTGACAGCGGTCCCGCCTATCGAAACGAATCTGTCGGCAGCCTTGAGTCCCGCGGCCTCGGCGTCGGAGCCGGTTTCAACGCGGCTTATATAAACGCCGAGCTCGTCCACACCGTATCTGCGGCGGGTGTAGTTGTCAAGTATTTCCACAAGCGATACGCCGAGGCTCACTCTGTTTCTGACGTAGCCGTATTTCATAAGGTCCTCAAGCACGGGGATCGCTATCGAAGACGGGATCGCGTAGCCCACGCCCTCGGTATCTTCTCTTACGGCCTTGGCGTTGACTATGCCTATGCATTCGCCCGCCATATTGAACAGACCGCCGCCGGAGTTGCCGGGGTTGATGACCGCCGTCGTCTGCAGAACCGTCATTTCCTGTCCCGTTTCGACTATTATATTGCGTTCAAGCGAGGAAACTATGCCCTCCGTGACCGTGCCGCCGAGTATACCGAGCGCGTTGCCTATCGCTATGACGTCCTGCGCCAGAACGAGCTTGCTCGAATCTCCGAACGTTGCGGGCGAAAGTCCCGTCGCGTCAATCTTTATGACCGCGAGGTCCGTCGCCTCGTCCGTACCGACGACGACCGCGTCGTATGCTTTGCCGTTGCGGAGCGTCACCGTTATTTTCGATTTGTTCTCCACCATGTGGTTGTTCGTCGCTATATAACCGTCCTCGGTTATTATGACGCCCGAGCCGCCGCCCAGAGCGGTGTATTCCTGCAAAAACGTGCTCTGCACGATTTCCTCTACCGTTAAGTCAACGACGGAATCTATCGTTTTAGCCGCCGCCTCGGTCCTTGAAAGGAAGACGTCGGACGTTCCGGTGTTTATCGCGGCGTCGGAGTTTGTTGAGGGCTCCGGTTTATCCGTTTCCTGCGGCTTTGCCGTGTCGGCCGGCTCTGTTTTGTCCGCGTCCGGTTTTTTTGTGCTTTCCGGTTGTGTTACGGCCGTTTCGGCGCTGGGATCGGACCCGGCGGGCGCGCGTCTCGTCAGCATTATGCCGACTACGAAGGCGCAAAGCGTGAAGATTATCGCAAGCGCCGCGCATACCGCCACGATCGCAGCTATCCTGCCGCCGCTTTTCTTCTTCTGCTCCGGCTGAGGCTGAGGCTGAGTATAAGCGTAACCGTAGTTATATCCGTTCTGATACGGATTTGTCGTGCGGTTCTGATTGTTCTGGTTGTAATAATTCTGATTATAACCGGTGTTCTGATTATACCCGTTGTTCTGGTTATACCCGTTGTTCTGATTGTAACCGTTGTTCTGATTGTAACCGTTGTTTTGGTTATAATAATATCCGTTCTGCGTGTTCTGCTGATTGTACGAGCGGTACTGTCCGTCAGCCGTCCAAAAAGTGTTTGAGCCGCTGTTGCTGTACTGTCCGGTATACGGTACAGACGTATGCTCCGGCTCCGTCTTTATCTCTTCGCTTTTTATATCGTCGTTCTGCGTGTTTTCCGCGTCGTTTTTGTTTTCGTTTTCATTTGTGTTGTTTATTTCGTCTGACATTTCGGATTCTCCTTTCTGTGTGTTTGACTGCAGTATACACCGCCAATGTGAAAACCGTATGAAAAAACGTTGTTATTATACTGAAAGATCATTCAAGCACGTCGTATACGGCTATTATGTCCGCGGACGCGTTTTCTATACCGCGCGCGTCGTCGATGATGCAGGCGCCGTATTCTCCGTCCGACGCCGATCCCGTCACTCCGTATCCCGAAAGCGCATCGGGCGCGCCTTTTGTTATAACGAAGGCTTTTCTCCTTTTCGTCATGCACGGCGAATTTTCGACGCGCTCCCATACAAGCTCCTCGGCTCTGCCGGAAAGCGCCTCCGAAACATCGGAGATTATCGCCGAGGCTGTCGGAATCGAGCCCGCGCCGCGCCCGTATAAAAGTATATCCGACGCGTATCTGCACTTGATCATAACGCCGTTGTTCACTCCGTCAACGGAATGAAGGATGTTACGGAACGGTACGAAGCAAGGGCGTACCCACGCGGAAACGCCGTCCTCCGTGCGCTCCGCGCACGCTATGAGCTTTATTTTGCCGCCGAGAGACGCCGCAAACGGAAGTGCTCTGTCCGGCATACCGCTTATGCCCTTTGTCGTTATCTTTTCGGGCGGGATGAGGCCGCCGCCGACGAAGGCGGAGAGAACCGATATCTTCCTGCACGCGTCAAGTCCTTCGACGTCAGCCGTCGGGTCGGGCTCCGCGTAACCGAGCCTCTGCGCCTCGGACAAAGCCTCGGAATACGTTTTTCCGTATTCCTTCATATTCGTCAGTATATAGTTCGTCGTACCGTTGAGGATACCGTAGATGCCGTCCACCGTATCCGTCGCAAGGCTCGTGCGGAGCGTGCGTATCAGCGGTATGGCGCCGCCGACCGAAGCCTCGAACAGATACGAAACGCCGTTTTCGCGCGCCGCCTGCAAAAGCTCGACGCCGTATTCGGACACGACCTCCTTGTTTGAGGTAACGACGCTTTTCTTTGCCTCAAGCGCTTTTTTCGACAGCTCGAACGCCGCGCGCCTTGCGCCCGTCACCTCTACGACGACCGCGACGTCGGGATCGTTCAATATTATATTGAAATCCTTTATATGTTTGTTTCCGTAGGGATTTCCCGGTATATCGCGCAGGTCGCAGATATAGGCAAGCTCCGCTCTGCAGCCTGCTTCCTTACAGAGGGCGGCGTTGTTTTCCGTAAGAAGACGGCAGACGCCCGCGCCTATCACTCCGAAGCCCAAAACGGCGATTTTTTTCATAATTACACATCCTTTTTCAAATATACACTACAGTATATCACACTTTTATGATAATTAAATCCGTCTTTATGTTAATAATAAATTACAAAAAGAAGCCGTCGCGCATCGCAACGGCTTCTTTTTACCGATTTCAATTAAGCAAGAGTGTTCAGCTTCAAGGTGAACTGGCTCTTTTTTCTGCTCGCGGCGTTCTTGCTGATGATACCCTTGGCTGCCGCCTGGTCTATCTTCTTTACCGCTGCCTTGTACGCTGTGCTCGCGGCTTCCTTGTCTCCGGAAGTGAGAGCGGCATCATACTTTTTGATCATCGTCTTGAGGGACGATTTGAACATTTTATTCTGAAGTGTCTTGGTCTCCGTGACCTTGACGCGCTTCTTGGCAGATTTGATATTCGGCACTTTTCATTCCTCCTGTTGTATTTCACGATAAACTATTATATACTATCCCGCTGTCTGAGAGGACACAACGGTGCAATATACTTTTACAAATATGTATAATATCATATTTTTCCGAAATAATCAAGACCTTTTTTCAAAAAAATTAAAATTTTTACCAACTTTTAATTAAACACAGCGTTGACAAACTGCGTTTTGCGTGGTATTATTGTAACGAGGTGTGAAAATATGGCTATCAGAACAGGTATTTCAAGCGCGTGTTTTTATCCGCTTGACACGCTGCTGTCGCTCAAGGAGTGCGTGAAGGGCGGTTTTTCCGTCGCGGAGATATTCATAAACACGCACAGCGAGATGAAGGGCGGCTATTATAAAGAGATGAAGGCGTACATAGACGCGCAGGGAATGGATATAATATCGATCCATCCGTATACGTGCGGCTACGAGCACGTCATTTTCTTCGGCGGCTACGAGAGGCGTATTTCCGACGGCGTGGAGCTTTATAAGGATTATTTTGAGTTTGCCGCAAAGCTCAGCGCAAAATTCGTCGTTTTCCACGGGAACAATATGAAAAACAAGTTCTGCGGATACGAAAAATACGCGGAGATATTCGCAAGGATAAACGAATGCGCGCACACGTTCGGCGTCGAGCTGATACACGAGAACACGACGTGGTGCATATGCAGGGAAGCGGACGGGATAAAAAACCTGCGAAAGGAATATCCCGATATGAAATTCGTGTTTGACGCAAAGCAGGCGTGCCGCGGCGGCTACGACCCGTACGCCGTGCTTGAGGCAATGGGAGATCACGTCGTCCACGTCCATATAAACGACTGGGCGGACGGCGCGTGCAAGCCCCCGTGCATGGGCGCGCTCGATACGAAGCGGATGCTCAGGCGTCTTTACGAGGTAGGCTACGGCGGCGACGCCGTCGTTGAGGTCTACCGCGAGAATTTTACGGACGTTTCAGAGCTTGCGGAATCGGCGCGGTTGTTAAGAGAAGAAATAACGAAAGAGATGCGATAAACAAGCGCTACAGGTTTTCACGGATCGCCTGAAGCAGCTCGCCGTATTCCTCAAAGGCGGGCAGCTCCGGGTGGTCTTTTTTTATCTGCTCCGTGCTTCTGAAAAGAAAGCCGGCTTTGCTTGCCTGTATCATTCCGAGGTCGTTGTAGCTGTCGCCCGCGGCTATCGTCTCAAAGCCTACGGACTGCAGGGCTTTTACCGTTGCGAGCTTTGATTTTTCGACTCTCAGTTTATATCCCGTTATCTCGCCCGTTTCGTTTGACGTTAATTCGTTGCAGAATATCGTCGGATATCCGAGCTTTTTCATAAGCGGAGCGGCGAACTGCGTGAACGTGTCGGACAGTATTATCACCTGCGTTATCCCGCGCAGACTGTCGAGAAATTCGCGCGCGCCGTCCATCGGCTCTATCGTTTCTATCACTTTTTTTATTTCCGTCAGTCCGAGCCCGTGCTCCTTGAGTATCGCTATGCGGTATTTCATAAGCTTGTCGTAATCCGGCTCGTCTCGCGTCGTCCTTTTCAGCTCCGGGATCCCGCTCGCCTCCGCAAACGTTATCCATATTTCGGGTACAAGTACACCCTCAAGGTCTAAACATACAATATTCATTATTATACCTCTTTTATGCGGGAGGGGAGACCCCTCCCCTACACAGAAAGGCTCATCCGCCCGCGTTTTTTCTTAATTCTTAATTCTGAATTCTTAATTATTCAAAGTCCTCTATCCGCCATTCGTCGCGCCACTCTATGACGACCCTGTCGCCGTCGAAACGGAGCGGCAGCCAGACGTAATCGGCTTCCCTTGTGTTCGCCTTCGGGAAAGAGTTCATCAGCTTCATCGCTTCGGCTCTTTGTTCCGGCGTAGCGTCGGGGTCAAAACAGCCGTCGTACGCTTTTTCAACAGAAGCGTACGGAACGTCCGCGGCGTTCGGCATCCAGCGGTCGGCGCAGGCTATATAAAGGTCCTTTTTGCCCGGGACCTTGAAAACGCTCGATATCTGACTGTGATACGACGTTCTGCTTTCATCTCCGGGATGCGGATCGCCCAACACCGTGTACGGTCCGTGCCAGCTGTCCGCTATCGCCGCCTCCGACGGATTCGGCATATAGCCCGTCGTTCCGGACGTGATCAGATAATGCTTGTTTTTGCGCTTGAAATGCGCCGTCGCCTCGCGCACGTACGGCGGATGACTGTGCGGAAAATGCGTTGAATAATACCCGGTCACGTCCGTGTAATCCGACGTCAGATCGGCGCAGATCGTTTCGGAATGGACGCGCTCAAAGTAGTAATACCCCTTGCCGTCCTCCGCGACCGCGAGGTCAAAATCGCCCGCGCTCATATCGAGCGGATAAAGACCCTCTCGCACTGTCGTGTAAGGCCCCGTCAGTTTGTCCGCCGTCAGAACGGTCTCGCTCTGAGACCCGTCCTTCTGCATGATTTTCAGCCAGCAGACGAATTTTTCAGTCTTTCTGTTGTATATGATATGCGGCCTGTCCATCATGGACGACGGGTGTATGCTGCTGTTTTCGTTTTCCGTATCGGGCGGTATTATAAGTCCCAGATCCTCCCAGTTATACAGATCGCTTGATCTGTAGCAGCGCACGCCCCAGTGCCATATGTTTTTGTCCGGATCGGTAAATTCTTTATTTTCTCCGTACCAGTAATAATATCCGTCAAGGAACGTCACGGAGCCGCCGTGCGCCTGTATGCGCTTGCCCTCGGTGTCAAGCCACACCTTTCCCGGCCTTATGCTTGTATACTTTTCCATTTTTATTTGCAGTATCTTCCTTCAAAAAGCGTTATGCCGGACGTCTCCGTCCACCCGGACTGTCCCGTTACGATATAGAAATGAAACGGTTTGTCGGCTTTGAATTCTATCGGTTTGTCGGGCACGGCGTAATTCTTGACCGCTATCGCCGTGACCGCCGCCGCCTCGACGCCCGTCTCGTCAAGCTTTATTTTCGCTTTCTGAATTATGTCGTCTATGTAAAAATCGTTTTTATCATCCGTCATCTTCCCGAAATCGGCGCTTCCCGGGGTAAAAGCGTCCGTAATGCCGAGCGATAACAAGAAACTGCAAAGCTCCTTGTTTTCAAGCGACGTTTCAATCTCGAATTCGGGCAGATATACGCTGACTTTTTTATATTCCGCGCTCTTTATTTTGTTCTGCAAATCCGCCGTGTCGCCCAAGACCACAATCATATTGACGCTGTTGTTCATACCGACGACGACAAGCTCCGTTTTTTCGTCCTTGTAATACCCGTACGTTTCGGTTGAATTTATATAATTCTTTTTCAGCACGGCGCCGTCCGCGGTCGTAAACGGCAGCTCGCCGCATTTATTGAATTCATATTTCCAGCAGTTTTTATAATACAGCGCGTTCATAAGCACGACCGCAAGACCTTTCGCGTCGTAATCTTCGGGCAGTATCTTCGGTATCATTCCCTCTGTCTTTTCGTTTGACCAGTCGTTCGCGCGCTTTGCTATGTCGTCGGGCGTGAACGTATAGTGCTCCGCGTTATACATTTCAAGATGAAGCTTATAGTCTGTCGCAAAGTCGGCAAGATCCTCTCTCTTCCAAACGGAATTCGCCGTGCGGAGAGAGCCGGGGCGGTAGTCGAGCCGGTCCTTGCTTACGCCTTTTTTTACGGCTTCATCGTATTCTTCAAGGTCGCGTCTGACCTTTTCCGTGAAGCCCTCCTCGAAGGAATTGAAGGATTTTATATAATTTTCAAAAGCGTTCAGATCGTTTATGCCGAAGCCCTTTAAGAACTGATCGAGAGTGTTCCCGTTCGCCCCCGCCATAGCCATGCCGAGCGCGTATCTGAAAGAAAGCGGGGATATTATGTAGTTATCCTTTTCCGTCTGCTCGATGAATTCCATAAACGCCGCGTCAAATCCGTCAAAGCTTTTGAGACCCGCGGGCTCCGGTACGGTCCCGCCCTGCGTTTCGGCTCCGGTCTCCGTTTCGGTCCCGGTTTCGGTCTCCGTTTCGGTCCCGGTTTCGGCGACGGTCTCCGTTTCCGCTGCGGCGTCGGTCTCCGTCCCCGCAGCCGTCTGCGCCCCTGTTTCCGGGTCGTTATTATTTGTCTGCTCCGCCGTGCCCGCGGGGCCGTCCGCCGGCTGCAGCGCGCACGAAAACGCGGTAAACGCGAACAGTAAAACAATCAGCAAAGACAATGTTTTTTTCATCTTTTTTCTCCTTTTCAATATACGCTGAACAACAGCTTCTCATACGTCGGGAACGGCCAGAAATCCTCCGCGGTAAGCGTTTCCGCCTCGTCCGCGGCGGAACGCAGGCGTTCCATTATCGGTATGAGCCTGTCCCTTATGGCGTAACTGTGTTCGGTCACGTCCGTTATACCCTTTATATCCGCGGACACCGTCTCAAGCTCGCTCGTGCTCTCGTACATCACGCGGAGAAGCTCCGACAGGCGTTTGGACGTCTTGACCTCGTATTCGTTCTGCACGTTCTTTTCCGCTCTGTCGCAAAGCTCCGCGGCGTATTTCGATACGGCGGGCATGATCTGACGCCGCGACATATCTATCATCGTCGCCGCCTCTATCGCAACTGTCTTTGTGTAGTTTTCAAGCAGGATATCGCATCTCGCCTTGAGCTCCGCGTCGTTGAAAACGCCGCGTCTTTTGAGCATTGCCGCGTTCTTTTCGTCAAGCAGATGCGGCAGGCTGTCGGGCGTCGTCCGTCTGTTCGGCAGACCGCGGGACTCCGCCTCGTCTATCCAGCTTTTGTCGTAGCCGTTGCCGTTGAAAAGTATGCGTTTGTGTTTTCTTATTGTTTCCTTGAGCAGCCCGTGCAGCTCCGTATCGAAATCCGCGGCGTTCTGCAGCCTGTCCGCAAAGTCGGACAGCACGTCCGCAACGGCGGCGTTCAGCATGACGTTCGTGTCCGCTATGCTGCTCGGCGCGCCGAGCATACGGAACTCGAATTTGTTGCCCGTGAAGGCGAACGGAGAGGTGCGGTTCCTGTCCGTCGTATCGCGCTTGAATTTCGGCAGGGAAGACACGCCGAAGAGCATTTCCATACGCTCCGTTTTGTTGTACGGAGCGTCGTTTTCAACGGCTTCGAGCACGGAGGTGAGCTCCGAGCCAAGAAACATGGAAACTATTGCGGGCGGCGCCTCGTTCGCACCGAGACGGTGGTCGTTGCCCGCCGTCGCCGCAGATATGCGGAGAAGATCCGCGTATTCGTCAACGGCTCTGATGACGGCGCATAAAAACAGCAGGAACTGCGCGTTTTCATAGGGGGTGTCGCCGGGCTTGAGCAGATTTACGCCGTTGTCGGTGCAGAGCGACCAGTTGTTGTGCTTGCCGGAGCCGTTCACGCCGTTGAACGGCTTTTCGTGCAGAAGACAGACGAGGCCGTGACGCGCCGCGACCTTCTGCATAAGCTCCATTGTGAGCTGATTGTGATCCGTCGCCGTGTTCGTCGTGGTGTATATGGGCGCAAGCTCGTGCTGAGCGGGCGCCGCCTCGTTATGCTCCGTCTTTGCGAATATACCGACGCGCCAGAGCTCTTTGTCGAGATCCTCCATGAATTCCGCGACGCGCGGCTTTATGGAGCCGAAATAATGGTCGTCAAGCTCCTGACCCTTTGGCGGTCTCGCTCCGAAAAGCGTCCTGCCCGTGAATATAAGATCCTTGCGCTTCTCGCACATCTTTTTGTCTATAAGAAAATACTCCTGCTCCGCGCCCACGCACACGTCGACGTGACGCGCCTCCGTGTTGCCGAAAAGACGGACGATGCGCAGAGCCTGCGTGCTTATGGCTTCCATGGAGCGCAGAAGCGGCGTTTTCTTGTCAAGCGCCTCGCCGCCGTATGAGCAGAACGCCGTTGGGATGCAGAGCGTTTTGCCTTTTATGAACGCGTAGGACGTGGGGTCCCACGCCGTATAGCCGCGCGCTTCAAAGGTAGCGCGGAGACCGCCCGACGGGAAGGACGACGCGTCCGGCTCGCCCTTTATGAGCTCCTTTACGGAGAAATCAAGTATGGCGCGCCCGTTTTTGTCTTCGGATAAAAAGCTGTCGTGCTTTTCCGCGGTTATTCCGGTGAGCGGCTGGAACCAGTGCGTGAAATGCGTTGCGCCGTGCTCCGTCGCCCAGTCCTTCATCGCATCCGCGACCGCGGACGCGACGCTCGTATCGAGCTTCTGCCCCTCGCCGACCGTCTTTTTGAGCGAGGCGTAGACCTCCGGCGACAGCTTTTCTTTCATCACGTCGTCGTTAAAAACAAGACTTCCGAAATAATCGGTTATTTTTTCCATAAAAACCACACTTTCAAAAATTATAGTGATATAAATCCATGTTATATTATACAACCGTTTTTGCTTTTTGTCAACCCGTTTCACACCCTCAATGCTTACAAAAATGTGTATATTTATACGCGTATTTTTATTATTTTTGAAAAAATTGGAATTTTGCGCTTGACAATGATATCAAGTGATTGTATTATTTTAATGTAGAAACCGGGGACGGGGAAAACGGTATACAACGAAACTCCCTCAGTCTCGCTTACGCGAGCCACCGTCTCGCCTGCGGGCTCGGTCAGGTCGCGGCTCTGACAGTCCACCGGACTGTCATTCACTACCGCGCCCCCGCTTCGCTACCTCGGAGAGGGCGCCTTAATACCTTCCCCGCCGGGGAAGGGGGATCGCAGTCGGTTGATGAGGCGATCATATTAAAGATGATACGAACGTTTTAAATGCAAATTTATTTTTGAAAGGATCTACATATATGTCAAACTGCGCAGTAGTCGGAATAAACTGGGGCGACGAGGGAAAGGGCCGTATGGTCGATCTTATCGCCCGCAATTATGATTTTGCCGTACGCTTTCAGGGCGGCGGCAACGCGGGTCACACCGTTATAAACGAATACGGCAAATTCGCGCTCCACCTTCTTCCGTCCGGGATCTTCAGAAGAAACGTCGTGAACGTTTTAGGCAACGGCGTCGCGCTCGATCCCGAAAACCTTTGGGACGAGATAAAGACCGTCAGCGAAAAAGGCGTTGTGATCGACGAGCAGAACCTCAAAATAAGCGACCGCGCCTCGCTGCTTCTGCCGTGGCACAGAGAGCTTGACGCGCTTGAGGAAGCGCGCCTCGCCGACAAAAAATACGGCTCCACAAAGCAGGGCATCGCTCCGTTCTACTCCGACAAATACTCGAAAAAGACCGTGCTGGCGGGCGAGCTGTTCTATCCCGAGGAGCTTAAGCGCCACCTTTCCGATCTGCTTGAATGGAAAAACCTCACCATAGAGCGCGTCTACGGCGCAAAGCCGTACACGACGGAGCAGCTCGACGAATGGCTTGAAAAATACGCGTACAAAATAAAACCGTTCGTGACCGATACGGGAAAGCTGCTTCGCGACGCGCAGGCGGCGGGCAAAAAAATTATGTTCGAGGCGCAGCTCGGCTCGCTCCGCGACCTCGATTTCGGAATAGTCCCCTACACCACCTCGTCAAACACGACGGCGTCGTACGCGCCCATCGGCTCCGGCTGTCCGTCGGTGAAGATAGACGAGGTCATCGGCGTCGTTAAGGCATATTCCACCTGCGTCGGCGAAGGTCCGTTCACGTGCGAGTGGTTCGGCGAGGAAGCCGAAAAGCTCCGCGAGGCGGGCGGCGAATACGGCGCGAAAACGGGGCGTCCGCGCCGCGTAGGTCCGCTTGACGTAGTCGCAACGCGCTACGGAGTACAGGTGCAGGCGGCTACGTGCATAGCGCTCACAAAGCTCGACGTGCTTTCGTATATGGATAAAATACCCGTCTGCACGCATTACGTCCTGAACGGCGAACAGACGGATGAATTCCCGTTCCCCGCCGCGCTGCCGGACGCAAAGCCGGTCGTCGAATATCTGCCCGGCTGGAAAACCGACGTTTCCGGCTGCAGATTCTGGGACGAGCTTCCGAGGGAGGCGCAGGATTACGTGTTATATATTGAAGAAAAAATCGGCTGTCATATCGGCTACGTTTCAGTAGGTCCGGAGCGCGACAGCATAATCGTAAGATAGGAGCGTTTATGGGAAAGAATAAATACGAATCGCCTTTGTCCTCGCGCTACGCGTCGGATTACATGCTTTCGCTCTTCTCATCCGATACGCGTTATCAGACGTGGAGGCGCCTTTGGGTCGCGCTTGCGCGCGCGGAGCACAAGCTCGGGCTGCCCGTAACGGAGGAGCAGGTCAAAGAGCTCGAGGCACATATAACGGATATTGACTACGACGTCGTCGCTGAACGTGAAAAAGAAGTCCGCCACGACGTTATGGCGCACGTCTATGCCTACGGCAAGGCGGCTCCGTCCGCGGCGGGTATAATCCACTTGGGCGCGACGAGCTGTTACGTCACGGACAACGCCGATATGATAATATACCGCAAGGCGCTTCTGTACGTGCGCCGCGAGCTTATCGCGGTCATAAAAAACCTCGCCGGATTCGCGCTTAAATATAAGGATCTGCCCACGCTCGGCTATACGCATTACCAGCCGGCGCAGCTCGTTACGGTCGGCAAACGCGCGTCTCTCTGGCTTCAGGATCTCGTCTCGGACCTTTCGGAGCTCGATTTCACGGTGAGCCGCGTAAAGCTTCTCGGGTGCCGCGGAACGACGGGCACGGAGGCGAGCTTTATGGACCTTTTCGCGGGCGACGGCGAAAAGATAGATAAAATGAACGAAATGATCTGCGCCGAATTCGGCTTCGACGGCTGCTTTGACGTATGCGGACAGACGTATCCGAGAAAGATCGACAGCGCGATATTGAACGCCCTTTCCGCGATAGCGCAGAGCGCGTATAAATTCGCAAACGATATGAGACTTTTGCAGCACGACAGACAAATAGAGGAGCCGTTTGAAAAAAATCAGATCGGTTCCTCCGCGATGGCGTACAAGCGCAACCCGATGCGATGCGAGCGTATCTGCTCGCTCTCCCGCTATCTGATGGCGGACGGCGCGAACGCTTATATGACCTCGTCGACGCAGTGGCTCGAGCGGACGCTCGACGACTCGGCGAACAGAAGGATCTCTCTGCCGGAGGGCTTTCTGTGCGCGGACGCCGTGCTTCGCATAATGTCAAACGTCACGTCCGGCATGGTGGTGAATGAAAAAATAATAGAAAAAACGGTGAACGAATACCTGCCGTTCATAGCGACGGAAAATCTGCTTATGGAGGCGGTAAAACGCGGCGGCGACAGACAGAAGCTGCACGAGGTCATCCGTCAGGCGTCCATGGAGGCGACCGCGAGGATGAAGAACGGAGAGGGCTGCGACCTGATATCTGCGCTCTCAAAGCATCCCGAATTCGGTATGACTGAGGACGAGATGAACGCGGTGCTCGACGCAAGGCTTTACACCGGCAGATGCGGAGAGCAGGTCGAAAGATACGTTAAAAAGCTCGAGCCGGTACTGAAGCAGTACGAGCCGGTCGAAAGCGATATAACCATTTAAAAGCGGGACAAACAAAGAAACGACAGTGAAAACGCGATATCCCATTCTGCTCGTCCACGGACTTGCGATAAAAGACACCTTCTTTATGAAATCGTGGGGAAAAATAGACGAAATGCTCCGGTCCCGGGGCTGCACTGTATTCAAAAGCGGAATAGACGGTATGGGCACAATAGAAAACAACGCCGCGGCCCTGAAAAAAGAAGTGCTTTTGATACTGGCGAAAACAAAATCGGAGAAGGTCAATATAATAGCTCATTCAAAGGGCGGGCTCGACGCAAAATATATGATAAAAGAGCTCGATATGGCAAAGCGCGTCGCTTCGTTGACGACGCTGTGCACGCCGCATCACGGCTCTCCCGTCGCAACGGGGATCATGAATTTGCCGAAGCCCGTCGTAAAAGCTCTCGCGGCGGTCTTAAACGCCGCGTACCGCGTCCTGGGCGACAAAAATCCCGACAGCTATAACGCGGGACTTGAGCTTATGAGAGTTAAGGCTCCCGAAAGGGAGACGCTCAATATAGCGGACGGCGTGGTATGCCAAAGCTTTTCCGCAACGGTGCCGAAGGGCAGGGAAGCGCAGGATTTCGTTATGGCCATACCCGTCGTGTTCTCGCGTTTTATGGAAAAGGACAAGGCGACTGACGGACTCGTCCCGCGTGATTCCGCCATGTTCGGAAACTACAAGGGCGACTGCCTCGACGGCTCCGTGTCGCATACGGAGATAGTTGATTTTCTGGCGACGGCGAAAAAGCGCGAAAAGATATTCGCGTTTTATTCACAGCTCTGCCGCGACCTTGCAAAGCAGGGGCTGTAAATACGTATAATATTTCAGGAGAAAAACATATGCAAAAGATCCTCGTTCTGGATTTCGGCGGTCAGTACGACCTGCTTATCGCGCGCCGTGTGCGCGAGCTCGGCGTTTACGCGGAGATAAAACCGTATAACAGCGTGACGCTTGAAGAAATAAAAGCGGAAAACTACAGCGGCATAATCTTCACCGGCGGACCGAACAGCGTATATGACGAAAAATCGCCGCATTTCGACCGGGGGATACTCGATATCGGAGTGCCTCTGCTCGGAATATGCTACGGCCACCAGCTCATAGCGTATATGGCGGGCGGACGGATCTGCTCGGCGGGGAGCATAAGCGAATACGGAAAGACGATAATAAGGATAAAGCCGTGCGCTCTGTTCGATATGATACCGGAGATAAGCGTCTGCTGGATGAGCCATACGGATTACGTCAAAGATATCCCGGAAGGCTTTGAGATAACGGCGACGACCGACAGCTGCCCCTGCGCCGCAATGGCGAACACGGAAAAGAACATTTACGGCGTGCAGTTCCACCCGGAGGTAACGCATACGGAATACGGAGAGCAGGTTTTAAAGAACTTTGTTTTCGGCGTCTGCGGCTGTAAGGGCGACTGGAAAATGGACGATTTTATAGAAAAACAGGTAGATTTCTACCGTAAAAAGCTTAAGGGCAAACGCGTTTTGTGCGCGCTGTCGGGCGGCGTCGACTCGTCCGTTGCGGCGGTGCTGATGCACCGCGCCGTCGGGGAAAACCTCACGTGCGTGTTCGTGGACCACGGACTGCTCCGCAAAAACGAGGGAGACGACGTGGAGCGCATTTTCAGGGGCATATTCAATATGAAGCTCGTGCGCGTGAACGCGGAGGAGAGGTTCCTGACAAAGCTCAGGGGAGTCACCGAACCCGAAAAGAAACGCCGTATAATAGGCGAGGAGTTCATACGAGTGTTTGAGGAGGAAAGCCGAAAATCCGGAAAATCCGACGTGCTCGTTCAGGGAACGATATATCCGGACGTCATAGAAAGCGGAAAAGGAGACGCGTCGACGATAAAGAGCCACCACAACGTGGGCGGTCTGCCGTCCGTAATGGACTTTGAAGAGATAGTCGAGCCCCTGCGCGATCTGTTCAAGGACGAGGTGCGCGCCGTGGGACTTAAGCTCGGGATACCGGAATTTCTCGTAAAGCGCCAGCCGTTCCCCGGACCCGGACTCGCCGTAAGGATAATAGGAGAGATAACGAAGGAAAAAGCGGATACGCTCCGCGAGGCGGACGCGATCTTCAGAGAGGTACTTGAAACCGCGGGAATAAGACCGAGCCAGTATTTCGCGGTCCTTACCGACACGCAGAGCGTAGGCGTTATGGGCGACGCAAGAACGTACGGACACACCGTAGCGCTCCGCGCCGTAACGACGGACGATTTTATGACCGCAGACTGGACGCGGATACCGTACGACGTCCTCGAGCGCGCCTCGCGCCGCATAACGAACGAGGTCAGAACGATAAACCGCGTCGTCTACGACGTAACGTCCAAACCCCCGGCGACAGTGGAGTGGGAGTAATTTTCGCTTCGCGAAAATCAACTAATAGTTATTAACTTTTAACTATTAACTTGCAGGAGTTGAAAAATGGCGGAAAGCATATTACGAATCAAATCAAAGCAATTTGCGGTTGATATAATTCATGCTTGTCGTGAAATGAGAAAAAATAAGGTAGAGTATGCACTTATCGATCAGTTGCTCAGGAGCGGAACGTCGGTTGGTGCAAATATCCATGAAGCTCAATTTTCACACGGGACAAAGGATTTTATATCAAAGTTGGAGATTGCTCTGAAAGAATGTAATGAGTGTGATTATTGGCTTGATATTCTACTGTCAACACAAAGTATAGATACGATAAAGTCAAATATGCTATCATCCGAATGTGATGAAATACGAAAAATACTCATTTCGTCGGTCAACACATTGAAAAGCAAGCAGAAACCCGACGCAGGCTGAGTTTTGCGGTATCAAATGGCAACAAAAACGTAATAATTATAATAATGATAATAAAATGACTCATGATTTTCGCTTTTTTCGCGCTTCTTAACGTCATTATTGAAGGTAAATGTGAAACAAAATAATATTATTAATCTCGGAGAGGTTTTTATGAAAAAAATCATTAGTCTGTTTCTTTCAGCCGTGCTGCTTTTCGGCGCGTTTTCAGCTGTCTCTTCGGCGGTTGAATGTGAGCATGAAAATACAGAGTGGCAGCAGATCACGGACGGCTGCGCTCTTGTGTGCGCCGATTGCGGCGAAATGCTGTCCGATGAGACGCCGCACGATTTCGTCGGCGGCGTCTGCACGCGCTGCGGCGAAGCGGAGCCCGACTGCGATCATATATGGAGATACGGTTCGATGACGGTTCCGCACGACTGTCTCGACGCCGGCAGCGTCTTTCTTGTGTGTGATAACTGCGGCACGGGAAAAAGCGTAGAGGTATACGGCGTAAACCACCACTATGAAAACGGCGTTTGCGCGGTATGCGGCGCCGAAAAGCCGGAGGCGTCTTCTGACGTGGAGTTTGACATAGAGCTTGACAGTGACGTATACGATTACGGCGACAGTATCCGTATGGATTTCGTGTACGATCTGACGGACGCGGACTGGGAGAAATATTGTTTCTTACAGTACGCCGAATACTTATACGACGCGGACGGAAACATAGTTTTTGAACATAACGGAGTGTTATATCAGCACCTCGCCGGCGCGAGCCTGAACGTTCTGACAAACGATGCGCCGTCGGGGCGTTATACGGTCGGATTCGACGTCTACGTTCCGGACGGCAGCGGCGGATTTACGATAGTACAGTCGGCTGAACCGTTTGATTTTACGGAGTATAACGGCGCCCAGCCTTACGCGCTCGAGGTTTACGAGCTTGAAAGACATACACAGTGGCTCGATTTCGGCGTGACGCTTACGAGCGAGGAAGGCCTGCCCGTTCAGCGCGAATGCGTAAACGTGACGCTGACGTGCGGCGGCGAGGTCCTGCGTGAGTACACTGAAATGACGGACGGCAAAGGAAAGCTCGCTTTGCAGTATTACGCCGGTGAGAGCCTGAGCGAAGGCAGCTATAAGATCACCGCGGTATGCAGCGACTGTCCCGATATAAAGGCGGAATATGAGTTTGAAATAATAAAAAAGGATCCCGTCATAAACGTAACGCTCGACAAAGACAGCTATAATTATTACAATAAAGTCGCGTACACCGTAACGCTCACAAACGAAGAGGGTAAGACGGACGGGCTCGAATGGCTGTTCGAATACGGCGACTTGTGGTTTGAAGTTGAGCTGACTGACGAAAACGGCGACGTTATAAGCTATAACGGCGGCGACGAGATAAACAACTACACCGGTGAAGGCGAGTTCAGACTTTATCTGGAAGAGGAATACGCCGGCAAGCTGGGGGTCCGTGTAACGATATGGCACGACGGCGAATACTCCGGCACCGCGTATTTCGACTATTCCGGCGAGCAGATCGACTGCGGCGGGCACATATGGGGCGACTACGTTGAACGCTGGGACGGCCATTGCAGGGTATGCGACGTATGCGGTGCCGAATCTGAGCTTGAGCCGCACGTCGAACCCGAAGAATGGACGACGAAGGAGTTCGGCAAAGGAGAACTCAAATGTCACTATTCATATAAGAACTGTCCCGTATGCGGCGGCTTTCTTGAACGCACGGAAACCGTACATCCGGGAGGCCATTTCAGCGAGCATATTGAAGAAAACGATCCGGGATGCGAACATTACGGTGATTACGAACGTTATCTTTCCTGCGACGACTGCGAAGGATGGGTCGAGATCCTTGAATGGCGCCGGATACCGCCGCTCGGTCACAATATCGTTGACGGCGTCTGCACGCGCTGCGGCGCGGAAGCCGATTGCACAGCCGTCCTTGCGCTCGACAGGACAGAGGCGGGGGAAGGCGAGCTTATAACAGCGACATATACGCTGGCAGACGTTGACGGAAATCCGATACCGGGTGTTAAGGTCTTCTTCTACAGCGATCTTATAGGCATTGAGTTCGCCTTATATACGGACGAAAACGGCGTCGCCGTGTTCAGATTCAGACCGGCTCTGCCGCATACGGACGGGAATATATTCTACGGCAACGAGTTCGACGAATACGTCCTTGAAGCATATACGAATGAATACCTCACCTCGAACGTCTTCGCGGCGTTTGAATTTGTCGAAAAAGACGTGACGGAAGAGAAATATACGGTCATATGCGAAGTCTCACCCGATTTCATAGACGATTATTCGATCGCAGAGGACCTCGTGACTTATACCTGCACCGTGCTTGACGAAAACGGCGATCCCGCCCCCGGAGTATACGTAACGTTTGAAACGTGGTACGGCGAAAGATTTTTGTACAACTACTGGTATATAACAAATGACGACGGCATGGCCGGTTTGAGCATAGGCTTCTATGAGGATGAGGAGTCGCCCGCCGGAACTTACACGGCTGTTGCAAAGGCAGGCGGCGCGTCGGCAAGCGACACGTTCGTGTTCATACGTGAAACAGAGGAGGACGAAACTCCCGCAGGCGACTGCAACGGTGACGGAGTTATAAACAACAAGGACGTCGTGGCTCTGTTCAAATACGTTTCAAATTCCGGCGCGGAATATAACAGGGTGTATGACTTCAACGGCGACGGATCGGTGAACAACAAGGACGTCGTCGCGTTGTTCAAGCACGTCAGCAGTACGTGATAAAACGGAAAAACGCAAGGAATAACGGTCCACACAGCAGCGCGAAAGGCGGCTGACCGGTTAACGGTCAGCCGCCTGCTTGATTTGTGTCAATATATTTAAGATCTTCCGGGCATGCTCGTCAAGCGTCCGGAACGTAAGGCTTATCGGATAATTCGATATCGCCGCCGGAGACGTATTTGAACAGAGCCACGACGTCTTTATTATTTACGGATCCGTCGCCGTTGATATCGAGCGCGATACCGTTTACCGCGACCTCACCGCCCGATACGTACTTGAACAGCGCCACGACGTCCTTGTTGTTCACGGACCCGTCGCCGTTTACGTCGCCCGGGACAAAGTCCGGCGCTATTCTCCACTTATAGATCTCGCTGTCCGCTTCCCAGTTTTCCTGCTCCGCGTATTCCTCGGGCTCATACGTTATCTGTACGAAGCCCTCGCTGTCCGTCAGCGTCCTCGGATCGACGTTGAAATAGCCGCCGTTTATTATCAGGCACGGCTCCTCCGGTTCTTCTCCTTCGAATACCATGAAGGTAAAGTCCGCAATTTTCGCGTTGCCGCCGATCGTCACCTTAAGCGGTACCGCCTCAGCGTCCGTATACAGCACGACCTCGAGAAGTCCTTTAAATTCAGCGTCGCCTAAGATGTCAACGGTCAGATTTCCTTCATAGTTTCCGTTATTGAACATCACCAGGCCCGTGAAGACGCCGCCGCTTATGTTGATATTGCCTCCGTCCGCCATAAGCGATATCAACGAACCTCCGGTGATATAATACGTATCGGTCGTCCACGGTAAAAGTTCCATGCCGAGCGTACCGCTGCTTCTGAACACGCCGGGGATCGCGCTGTCAACGGAGATCGAGACCGGAGCAAGACCCGGTATGAAAGAATCCGTCTCGGGATCGTAATAGTATCCTTCACGTTCTCCCTTAAACGTTCCCTTCACGTCAAGCGTAAAGCCGTTCAGATCGAGTATCAGCATTTCTTCGCTGTTTGCTGTAACGGTCTCGCCCTCTTCTATCGTAACGTTTTTAAGCAGCGTTATAACGGGTGAGAGGTAGAAAAATCCTGCGTCCTGATCTAAATCGAGCTGATCCTTAAAGGTCAGTTCTTCGCTTGCAGCTGCCGCAGCCTCTGCAAACGTTTTGTAATACTCCGTTTTGTATTCGTGTTTTTCATATTCGTATCCGTCTGCCGTATAACTGAGTACTTCGTAATACCACGTTACGCTTGCCGCCACCGACGTTACCGCGCCGGAATCATACGCGCCGAGCGTTCTGCCGTTGTACGCGGTCGCGGTACCGTCTATTGTCACGCGGTATTCCTTATCCGGATCAAGCTTATCGGCAACGGACAGACACATGGTCCTTGCGTAGTATTTATCCTCGTCCATGGGATCGACGTCCTCGTCGGGGAACACTATCATACATTCTATGACGTTTTCGCCGTCCGTCAGCGTGACTGTCTTATCCGTCAGCGTTGACGTATCCATATAGATATTGAATATGATTTCCGCGTGCGTGTCATAGATCATAACGCTCTGCACGACGGGCGCGATATCCCTTACAAGCGGTATGTTTATACCCATCTGTACGGGCATTACCGGCAGCCAGCCGGGCGTTGAGCCGTCGTCCTTGTTTGCGGCGGGATGAGAAGCGCTCGTGTTGTCGGAATATCCTTCCGGCGCAGTTACTCTTACCTGCCACTCGCCCTCGGGAACGAACCACTGATAAACGCCGGAGCCGTTTGTCACTTGCGGGTTGATCTGTCCGTACTCATCCGCGTTCCACTCTGTCTCGTCACCGTTTTCACCGCGCTCCCAGAGCGTTGCCGTCGCGCCCTCGACGGGATTTGAGAGGACCGCCTCGTAGACGGTACCCTGCGGGTCGTGTATCGGTCTTGAATTTGCACCGCCTCCGTTGCTGTTTATGAGTTTATTTATATCCTTTGTATTAAAGAGATTGAAGTTCTTGTTGAAGCCGCGCAGACCGTCCTGCAACTCGCCGAGAGCTTCAAGCAGCTTTTTTGCTTTTAAATAGTTTTCGTACGTTTCGCTGTTGAAACCGTATGTTTCACCTATGTGTTCGCCGCCGTATTCTCCGAAAACATAGTCCGTTCGGGCATCCCAGTCGCCGTTCTGACTGTCCGCGAACGTCTTCAACAAACCGGACGCGTCTATTTTTTTGCCTTCTTTTTCGCTGCTGTTTTCCAGCGCGTTCAGAACGCCGTTTATTGCGGATTCGATGCTCTTGTATCCGCCCTGATTCATAGCTTCGGTCAAGCCGTTATACGCGTTTGTGAGATTATCGCCCGCATCGGAATGCTCGTCGCCGAACGATTGGAGCGTTAGCTTGTCAAGTCCCTGCATCAGACCGAGTTGATTTATGTTTGTTGAGTTATTGCTTCCCGTGCCGTAGGAGTTTTTTGACAGAGCCGTCTGCAGCGCCAGCTTGGAATAGTTGATATCCTGACCTTTGCCGGTCACATTTTGGTGCGCTCTCGATATCTGTTTTGCCGCGCCGGACAGATTTATTCCCGCCGCGAAGTTTTTCGGTTTTGCAGTCGGTTTGTCCGCGGCATCACCGGGCGCAAGCGTTATTCTCTGCGTGTCCGGCACCTGTCCGAGATCGACCGTATGCGTCTGCGAGAAGCCGTCCGGATCGTCCTCCGAGGGAAGCACAACCATTATTTCCGTGTAGTAGTATCTGTTCAATACCGTGGTAAACTCCTCGCGGTAAAGGAACGTCCTGCCGTCTTCCGTCACGTCGGATACGTAGTCGCCCTCCTCCCAGCTTTCATAATCGACGTCCACCGCCGTACCGGTCGTATATCCGAAGAATTCGTATATCGCCCTAATGGATTCCGGCGAGCCGTCGAGGCTGTCCCAGTCGAAGTCGTCCGCGTTTTCATAATACTCCGCCGTCAGCTCATACAAAAGCTCTTTCCACGTATCGAATTCCTCTTTCTGTATCTGTGCCGCCTCTTCCTCCGTCAGACTGTCAGCGTAATCAACAAGACGCTCATACAGTGTCTGCGTTGTGACTATATCTTTCACAAGCGGGTCGTATACGAGTTCATCCGGATCGAACTTGTTATTGTGCAAAAGCTTTGTTCTGCCGGCGGAGAACATGACTATGCTCCATTCCGTGAAAAGCAGTCTTTCGTCGGATACGATACCCGAAAACGACCTGCCGTCGCTGTTGCGGGTAAGCTCTGTCAGATACTGTCTGTCAGACTGGTCGCCTATTATCATATAAACGCTGTCAACGGATTCTCCGTCCTCAAACCACGCGGTGAACCTGTATGAGAACACGTTTCCGCTGTTTCCGACGGAATTATACTGGTTGTATAAATATGCGCTGCCGGATTTCTTTTCATACAACGGCAAGGTTCTGCCGTTAAAGCTGTCGCTTTCATCATCCGTGAATGACGTTACCTGCAGATACGTGAGCAGCGCCGGTTTGAAATCAGACGCCTTTACGCATTCGATATACGCCGTATCGCTCTGCACTCCGTCCTCGGACAACGCGTACATCTCGTGACCGCCGGCGACGCGCCACGCGGGATCGGCCGCGGCGAATTCCGCCCTTTCCGCATATCCTACGCGCGCTTCGCTCATTTTGAAATTGAATTTCGCCATGCCGGAGTAGTTTGATCTGTATTCGGCTATCGCCACGCCGTCCATATACAGCGTGACATTTTTGTCCGGCGAGGTATATACCCAAACGATATTCTCGCCGCTGCCGTTGTCCTCGGTACGCAGATAATCGGACGCGAAGCAAAGGGGATTTTTTGCCGCCGTTACGTTGTACTTTGTCTCGCCGAGCTTGGCGCTTCTGTCTATTGTGCCGTCGGACAGCCTCATAACGCCCTTGGCGTCGGAATAAAACGTTCCGCCTCTGTCCGCCTGTACGTAGTAGTAAATATCGCCCTCGGGCTCGTTTGTGAACAGCGTGAAGCCGTGTACGCTGCCGAGGTGATATTCGTCCTGTAAATCTATACGCACGGTGCTCTCCTTAAGCTTGCCGCCAACGTATAAGCTTATATATTTATCCTTTGAAGCTTCACCGTACCTATGATTTGCCTCGCATCGCGGTATGACGTACGGGTCATAGTACGCATAAATATTCGTTCTCACGGTTATTTCATACAGGGCGTCGGGGTGTGTCTCGGCAACAAGACCGTCGACCTCGTAATGGAGCTTCATAAGCACCCATTCTCCGACCGTCATATTCACCGATTCATCCGTTAAGCCGCTGTCGTCTGTAAACAGGGGGCGCGGTTTGATCTCGACCGTCTCGCCGAGCTCGACGCGGCTCAGCTTGCCCTTGTTTACGGTAAAGTCTGCCGATTTGTATAATCCGACGTACTCGCCCGTAAAGTATGCGAGCATCTCCTCTATCGAATCGGCGGCTGTGATCCAGTTGATCCGCCTCCACGCGACGACCGTATATTCGCCGTCGTCAAGTCTGCTTGTCGTACTTCCGTATCTGTTCGTACCGCCGCTCACAACAAGCGCGCCGTTTTTGTCGTATATCGCAAAATCGTCGGAGCCTCTCCATCCGTTATCCGTTCTTATATCGGCTCTGCCGAATTCGGTGTAAGCCAGGTCAAAGCTTGTATCATTTCCGAAGCTGTAGAAATTATGCGTCATCTGTACCGTGTCGGAATCAACCGTCACGACAGCCTGCGCGTCCTCGGGGAAAGCAAACGATAACGTCAGCTCGTCGTAGGTGTCTATTATTCCCGCAAGCGCCGACATATCGGCAAATTCTATCCTGTCATACTTTAACGTGTAAAGCGACGGGTCGACAACCTTGCCCTTTGTCTTATTGTAAAGCGTGAAGGTCATGCTTGTAAAATCGTTTTCAAGCTCCGCGTCGGTTATATAAAGCTGTGAAGACGACGTTCCGCTCTCTCTTGAAGACGGGTATGTTCTTATAATTTTAACGTAGAGCGTTGACGGAAGATCCTCGGGCTCAAGCGTCACCGCCGCGGGGGTGTCAAGACCGTCTGCGGCGACGGAAACGTAAGCGGATTTGAAGTTGCCCGTCTTCTCCGTTATCTTGACCGTCAGCGGAAAATCGCAGACGGTGAATGAGAACGCGCCGTTTTCATCGACCTTTATCTGTTTTGACTGCTCCGCCCAGAGATTGCCGTATGAATAATAGCTTCTGCCCGTGGCGTAGCCCGTCCACGGCGACTGCGATATCGAAAACTCCACGTTTCCGGCGCCGACCGCCGCGGCGTTCGTCACCGTGCCGCTGAAAACGGTCTCTTTAACCGTTTCAAGCCCGACCGCGATGTTCTGCGGCTTGCCGGTCACGCTTATCTTATTTTCCAAAGACAGCGGGACGCCCTTTATCTGCAGCCAGTTATATTCGCCTCGGCGTCCGTCGTAGGGCGCTATCTCGTAGTAAATGTCTTTGCCGGCGTAATCGGACATATTGTAAAGCTTTACGCCGGATTCGCTCTCTCTGTAATTCGGGTAAATTCTCTTGAATTCGCCGTCGTCGCCTTTTGTAAACCAGAAGATCTGATAATCGCCGTATTTTACAGCGTCGCCGCTGCGTTTCGTGCCCGTTACGGTCAGCGTCACGTTGTTTTTAGGCTGTACGTCCGTGTTTGACGTGCTGTTGCCGAGACCTACCGTGACGTTTGTTTTGTCGGTATTCGGGTAATCGTAGGAGTTTTCGCCCCACATAGTCACGGTGTATGACAGCTTTGTGCCGTCGTCTTTTGTCGGAGACGTCAGACCGTTGCCGATGCGGGAGCCGTTTTCGTCATACCACGTTACCGTATAGCCCGCGTTTTCGTTATCGGGTAAGGGCTCGCCGTTTGACGTTACCGTCACGGTCACGTTGCCCTGACGGCCGAGAGTAACCTCGACGTACTCGGTCGTTCTTTCAAGCGTTATTTCACCCGAGAACGGCTCGTAATACTGCACGCCGTCTATCAAAAGCTCGTCGCTCGGCGTTACCGTATATTTTATATTAGTTCCTTTATTAAGCAAGAAGTTTTCAGGCAGTACGCTGCCGCCGCGCGTCCAGACTATCTCGCATTTATCCGTTATGTTCTCGCCGTTTTTACCGTAGACGGTGAGCGTCGCGGTGCATTTGATATAAGGCGTTACGGATTTTGTGACGGCGGAATTACCGAAGCCGACGGTCGCGGCAGTCTCCTCCGCGTCGGGGTAATCCTCTATATTGCCGCCCGTCATTTTTGCCTTGAACGTGACTTTTGTCCCCTCGTCAAGTATCGGCGAGGTGAAGCCGGTGCCTATATAGCCGCCGTTTTCGTTATACCACGTCACGGTGTAACCCGCTTCGTCGTTTACCGGTACGGGCTGACCGTTCGCGGTCACCGTCGCGGTAAGCGAACCGCGGCGTCCGAGCGTCACGGTAACGGGCTGTTCCGCGTCAACGCATTCAACGCTGCCGGAATAAGGCAGATAATACTGCACGCCGTCAATCATAAGCTCGTCGTTCGGCGTAACGGTATACGTCACGACCGTGCCGGCGATGACGTTTACGGGCTCTTCAAGCGTGGTGTTTCCGTTTTTCCAGACTACCGTGCATCTGTCCGTTATATCCTCGTTCTTGTAGCCTATAACGGTCATCGTCGGGTAGCTTCTGTCTATTATGTTGAGTAATATTTTCGGGTTTTTCGCGGCAAGCCCCTCGCTTGACGTACCTGAATACTGAAGTATCAGCGTATGTACGCCGGGCTCCGCGGTCTTCATATACGACGTTTTTACCGTTATCGTATTGCCGTCTAAGATGTAATCCGTACCGTTGACGAGCGTGTAATCGCCGTCTTTTATGCCGGTAAACGTAAATTCGCCGTCGGATTTGGTAAACGTCACGTCGACCAGAGCGCCGCGCGGAACGCTTGCGTTCATCGGCTTTACGTACGGCTGAGAGTTTTTGACTACGCGGTACATTTTGCCGACGCCCGTTCCGTCGTCCGGAATAAAGCCGTTTTCGATCGCCCAGTCAAGCGCAGCCGAGCCCTCGTTTACTATAAGAATAAGAGAATCGTAAAAATATGAGAAATATCCGCCCGGCATCGTCTGTACGGTATCCGGTATCGTCATGACCGTGTCGCCGTGGTAGCTTAAAAAGCTTTTTATAAGCGTTTCCATTTCGCCGGGCTCTATCACTACCTCGGCGCAGCGGCTCATAAATCTGAACGCGTCGCCGTTCAGAATTTTTACGCTGCCCGGTATCGTCAGTTTTGTTATAAGCTCCGACGCCGCACCGAAAACGTCGTAAACGGTTACGCTGTCTATAAAGTCCGGCAAAACCGCTTCTCCGCCGCGACCGACGTAGCCGCAAGCGGTGTAAGTGCCGCCGAGATGGTAATTATCGGCGTATTCAAGTATGAAATCTTCATAGCCCTCGACGATATGCGCGCCGCTCATACCGAGAGCTTTCAGCGTCTCGTGCGTCACCGTGCCGGCTTTTACGTAAAGCTTTCTTGATGACGGTACGTTTGTTACACCCATACCCGTCACGTTATCGGGCAGCCATATCGATAAGTTGTAGGTGTTTATGCCGAAAGCCTGTGCGTTTATGGTACGCAGGCTCTGCGGCAGATATTTCGTGCCCGGCGCGTGAACGCTCTTAAGCGAGCGGCAGTTGTCAAACGCCATGCTGTTTATCGTGACGACCGTATCCGGTATCGTCGCTTCAACGAGATTCGTGCTGTCCCAGAACGCATTTTCCTCGATACTCGTCACGTTGCCCGTTATCACGACGCGTTTTATCATCGCCGCGTAGTTATACCGCCAGCCGTACTTGTAATAATGATCCGGATCGCTTCCGCCTACCCAGTACATGGAAGAAAAGCCCTTCGGCATATCACCCTCGCCGTTTATCGTTAAAAGACCGTCAGGGTCAAGCTGCCACGTCCAGCCCTCGACTTCTTCGCCGTATACGGTTTCGGCAACGTGCGGCATGATACGGTAACGGACTTCCTGAGCGTAACTGCCGGACCATGAGCGGAAAGCGCTTGAATAATTGCCTATGCCTTTTATTATGATAGGATAATCTATAGTCTCGGTGGGACTGCCGACGGGAAGACCGTTTTCTCCCACAGCCTCCTTCGCCGCGTCTTTCCAGTGATCCTTATCGTATTCTATGGTATAGTCAACGTCTTTTACGAGCGTTGTACCGTTTGCCGTGACGGTAACGTCAAGCAGATCCTTTTCTTTGCCGTCATAGACGAGAGGCCAGTCGAAATTCGGTATGACCTCAAGATAACAGTCGGAGCTTGACGTTATAGAAAGAGGCTGTATGGTGAATTCGAGCGTGCGCTCGCTGCCCTCGTATTCGCCGATACCCGTGATTATCATCTCCGCCTTGTTGTCGTCCGTTGACACGTTTACGTTGTTTTCGTATGATACCGTGTAATCAACGCCCTCGATAAGCATGCTTTCTCTTTTGTCGTTGTCCCACGAGCCGACGTAGAATATGGGCTTTAGTGTTATAGGTTTTCCAGTGTAGGTCATTTTGTCAATATAGGTGCTGGAGCTTCTGTAAGACCGACGCCAGCGCACCTCTGATATATCGCCCGCGGTCTGCGTTACAGTCGCGGTCAGCACTTCGTCGGTCTCGGCGTAGTGGAAAGTAATGGTATGGACTCCGACGCCTAAGCCTGAGATAAAGCGGGATTCGATATTCGTTTCCGAGCCGTAGATATAATAATCACGGTCGGGGACAAGCGTGTAATCTCCGCACGACAGACCGGTAAACGTATAACCGTTGTCGTCGCGGTAGATCACCACGTTGTTGTTTGACGAAACCCTGCGCTCTATCGCCTCGGTCGTCCTCAGGCTCGGCGGCGTATCGCCCGGATCCGCGAATTTCGGCGGTTTTGCAGCATCGGACGCATCATTGCTTCCGGCGGCGGTGAAAACGTCTTCAACAACGTCCGCGATCGCCGCCGCGGGACCCGATCCCAGCGCAAAAACAAGCGCAAGAGCTGCCGATAATATCCGTATCATGCCGTATTTTCTCATACATAATCCTCCGTCCGTTTATTTTTTTCGGGCTGTTTCTGATGTTCATTCATTTCGTTCAGATCTTTGATCTCTTTTTTATACCTTAAATACATTATGAGCCAAACCAGGAAATAACCTGCCGTCTGTATTGCCGCCGCAATGAGCACCTCGACCGCGCCTGCGCTCCAGCCGAGAAAGAGAGAAAGAGGGACGAAAGGACATACGCATATAACGCAGTGGATAAGCGAAGCCGCCGCAAGCGGAAGCTTCTCCGCATCATACAAAACCGTCGTCCCCATGCACAAAGCTCCGTATATACCGGTCAGGACCGTCTGGATTATAAACGCGGCTTTCATACTGCCGGCTCTTTCGATCAGCGCGGCCGTTACCGGAACGTCGTTACTGACTGCAATGGATATTATATTGCATACCGTGATGCCGATTAAAACGCCGAGCCCGGCGAGTTTGAGTGTTTTCTTCAACATTTGAATCACTCCCTTTCCGTAAGTTTTTTTCGTATGAGCGGAATGTTTCTGCGTGACGCCCACGTCTCTATTCCGCCGGAAAGCTCAAGCCGGAGCGTTCCGCCGAGCGTAAAATTGTATTTGCTTATCTTGTCAAGGTTTACTATCTCATACCGTGAGATACGGACAAACCGTCCGTCGGTCAACCTTTTTTCCATCTCGTTCAGAGGAGAACGCGCCGAATATTTGTTTGAAACGGTTATTATATTTGCTTTTTTGCCGGAAGCGGATATCGAGATTATGTCGTTTATATCAAAAATACAAACATTTCCGTCTCCGTCCGTTCCCGACATGGTATCGGGCTTTTCTTTGGTCAGACGGGCTGAGAGCGCTTTTGTCTGCTCGTCGTTTTCTTTTGCGCGTATCGTTATTTCGATATTGTCAAGCGTCGGATCTTCTTCAAATATTACTTTGATTTTTTTCATCCCGATCCTTTTTTCCTCCTTTGAATACGGGGTGAGCGCATACCTCATCCCCGGTATTTAAATAAAAGCAATCAAAACATGAAAGTTCTGTTTTTTCTCTTTTATTACACCATCGCTGATGCGGCCACCCGACCTTTGTCCTGCATATGCCGCAGACAAGATACGGACAGGTTGAAGTGATTTCAGACAACTCATCTTTCATCCGGCATCGCCTTTCGTATAACGTATATGAATAAATTATAATATGCGTGATTTTATTTGTCAATGGGTTCGACTTAAGCGGTATCATATACGGTATAAGCGGTAGTTCATCCGTCTTTGCGCTGATTTGCGCGTCAGGACTTTCGGCATGCGCCGAAATAAATCCTTTCGGAGAATTATACGTTGACAATGCGCCGTGATACCGAAAACTTTTTTAAAAAGTATTGATGTTTTCCCGAAAGTGTGGTATAGTATAAACAGATCCGGACGGACCGGCCGGAAAATCCGGGTCTGCCGACAGAAAAAGAAGGAGCACGCCCGTTTTGCGGGCAGAAAAACAATGAAAAAAACAATATGCGCACTGCTTTGCGTCTTTATGCTCATACCGTTTGCCGCCTGCACGGAAAACGTGACAAAAGAGACGGAAGAAGAGACGTCCGCAGAGGCTGTAACGACGGAGGCTGTGACGGACGCGGAAACGGAAGCGGACACGGCGCCGAAGATCACCGTCCCCGAATATGAAGATATAGGTCTTTACGGTTTATTGCCCGGGGAGGACAACCGCAAAACGATCGAATATGAGTTTTCCGAATACAAATACGGCGCTCTGCGCTCGGATTCGAACCTTGTCTTTACCTCCAACAAGGATTACAAGGTCGACAAAGACGGGCTCACCATAACGAACGACGGCTGGAACAGCGTCGGCTTTTCGCTGACGCTCACCGAACCCTATACGGCGAAGGCGTCCGTTATAAACCGCGGCGCCGTCAATAACGTCCGCACGATAATGTTCGGCGCCCGCGTCACGCGCTCGGACCATCTCTATATAGACAGCGGACTGTGGTTCACGTTTTCCGGCAGCTCCGTCTTCGCGGTCGTCAAAAACGGCTTCACCTCGCTTATAGGAGATAACTTTGACTTTGACGCGAAGGACGGACTGGACGTCACGATAGAAGACGACGGAAAAACGATAACCTGCCTTGTGGGAGATACGGCGGTCGCGAAAGCGGAGATCGAAGACGAGGTCCTCGTGCTTTACGGCGCCTCGGGCGAGGAGATCGCGCGTACAAAGGATCTTTCCCGCATCGCTCACGGCGATACGATGGGATACGTCCGCACGATGTCTCATTTTGCGGATTCCTCAACAAGATCGATGAGCATAAAGACGGGAGAAATAACGCCATACAAGCCCTCCGACAAGGTGACGGAGCTGCGCGCGGGATACGGATATTTCATCTGCGATAAAACGCTTTTCCGCACGGCGCGGCCGGTAACGGCGCTTGAGGGCGTGACGTATGTCGACGCCGCCTCCGCCGCCGCTTTGTTCGGCTTTGACTGCACCTTCTCCGACGGAGGTGACGCCGCTGTGCTTTCTTGCGGCGACGCGGCGCTGACCTATAAAGCGGGAGCCGCCTCTGTTGATGTGAACGGCGAAGCGCACGGCTGTCCGACGACGCTCTCAAACGACGGTGTCCTGCTGATCGCCCCGGAGTATCTGGCGCGGTGGCTCGGATACACGGCGGAGCGGGACGGCGATTCCGTATATTTTACCCCGTCCGATAAGCCGCTTACGGAAGAAAGAAAAAAGGAAATGAACGATTTGTATGACCTTTACCGCGACGTCGTTTTCAATTACGACGACGTGGAGATAGAGAAAAAAGGCGTCGGAGCGTATCAGAAGACGCCGTATGAGGACCGTCTCGTCGGTATAGCGTATTCGACGTGGCTCTGTCCCAAGATCATAACCTGGGGCAAGAACACCTGGGACACGCCGCTTTACGGCAATTATTACTCGGACGATCGCAATATGATCGCAAAGCACGCGGAGCTTTTGCGTGACGCCGGGGTGGATTTCGTTTTCGTCGACTGGACGAACAACACAACGTACGACCCCGCGACGATGCGCGAGCAGATGTCCGATTTCCGTATGATAGAGGAGGCGACGGATCTGCTCTTTGAGATATGGTCGGGTATAGAGGGCGCGCCGAAGATCTGCATCTTTGCCGGTCCCGGTCACTCGGGTATACAAAACGTCAAAAACGGAAAGCATCAGAAAAAAGTGGATCAGATATACTCGTCGTACGTTGAAAAATACCCGGATATGTATTTCAACTACGAGGGCAAGCCTCTTCTCATGTGCTATGGCGCAACGCCGAATCAGTACAGCACGAGACCGTCGTGGAAGGACGACCGCTTTACGATCCGCTGGGTCACGGGCTACGTAGGTCAGCAGGACGGCATGTATAACGCCAAAACCATGGCAACGCGCAACAACTGGTGGAGCTGGGAGGAGCGCGGACTTCAGACGTACTCCGTTACGGGCGACCGCGTTGAATGCGTCACCTGCACCGCCGCGAGCCGTCCGCAGGGCAGCGAGGGAGACAGCGGATATATCCCCGCTTATGAAAGAATGAACGGGCTGACGCTCAAAAAGCAGTTCCAGCGCGCAAACGATCTTGGCGCGGGCATGGTGATACTTGTCACCTGGAACGAATGGACAAAGGGAGAACAGCCCACGCCCGAGGGCTCGAAGGATCTGGAGCCGTCAAAAATACACGGCACGTTCTACTATGATCTTTTGTGCGAACAGATAAAGAAATTCAAAGGAAAGATCGGACAATAAACGTCCGCCGCGAAAAAAGCAATTAAAAAACACCGCCGTATCAGCGTACGGCGGTCAACTTGCAGAAAGAGTGTTTATTTTAAAATAACTCCTTCCGTCTCGCGCAATGCGCGAGCCACCTCCCTCAATAGGAGGGAGGCAAATCAAGGCTCCCTCCCCGAGGGAGCTGTCATCCGGGAAATTCCCGGATGACTGAGGGAGTTTGTCTTCACTATGAATCACCGCCGTATCAGCGTACGGCGGTGATCTTTTATGATGCGGCAAATCTCATTATTTTATCATTTGTTTTCAATTGAGTTCAGGTATTCCTCCATTTTCGCAAACACCTTTTTGGTAAAGGCGACGGCTTCGATAACGGTTTTCGGACCGGATACTATATCGCCGGCGGCGAAAACGCCGGGCATATCCGTCTCTCCGCAGTCGTTCACGTCAAACAGACCTCTCTGCGTCAGCTTTACGCCGGCGGCCTTCATATCCGCGCCCGGTCCCTGCCCGATGGCGATTATAACGGAATCGGTCGGAACGTCGAAAACGTCGGAATAATCCTCCTCAAAGCTGACGGTCCCGTCTTCGTTTTCCACGCGGTTCACGCGCACGCATCTTACGGCGTTTTCCATAATGCGCACCGCCTGAGCGTAGTGGATGAATTCCACTCCCTCTATCTGCGCCATCTCGACTTCCTCGTGGTTGGCGGTAACGTGCTCCTCTCCCATAAAATGAAGTATCGTAACGTGCGAATGAGCGCGTCTTATCGCGGTGCGCGCCGCGTCTATCGCAACGTTGCCCGCGCCGATGACGGCGACCTTCTGTCCGAGATTGAACGCCTTGGGCGATTTGAGATAATCCACGGCGAAATGAACGTGACCGAGCGTCTCTCCCACGAGCCCGAGCTTGTTGGGTCTTCCCGTACCCGTTGAAACGAACACGGCTTTGTACCCGTCCGGGAAAAGGTCGTCTATCATTATGTTCGTCCCTATCCTCGTGTTCGGACGGAAATGAAGCCCCATACGGAGCATTATATCCTTATACATTTCAAGAAGGTCTCTTGAAAGACGGAACGGCGGTATGCCGTATCTCAGGATGCCTCCTATATTGTCCTGCGCTTCAAAAACGGTCACGTCGTAACCGTGGAGCAAAAGCAGAAGCGACATCGTTATTCCCGCCGGTCCCGCGCCGGCCACGGCGACCTTGACGCCGTTTTTCTTTATTTCGGGTATCTCCATCGTTTCAAGGTAAAATCTTGAAACGAACTCCTCTATGCGGTAAAACATCACGGGCTCGCTCTTGAGACCGCGCACGCAGTGTCCGGTGCAGTTCCTCTCGTGCGGGCATATTACGGAGGTCACCGCGGACAACGGGTTGTTGTGGAAAAGCACCTCCCCGGCTTTTTTGATATTGCCGTTCAGAAAAAGCTCGATTATCTGCGGTATATCCGTGTGTACGGGGCAGTTTGATGAGCAGCGCGCGTTTTTGCATTTAAGACATCTTTCAGCTTCCTGTTTGATCGAAGACATGATCGTTCTCCTTTTTTATATGTTTTTATTCCGAAAAGTCGTTCAGGCCCGTGAGATCGAGCGCTTTTTTGTATTTTTCAAGGCTTATCACCGGGTCGCCGCAGAGATACGTGTTTTTGTACGTTTCGCCGTCGCGCTCCCATTCGATAAGATAGAAGGCGTGATCCTCAAAGCCGACGTACGTAACGGTCCCGCTCTCGCTGCTTTTGAGCGTAACGCTTCCGCGCGCGATCTCTTTCTTTTCAAAACCGCTTACCGCGCCGGGGGAAAGAACGCCTATACGGTAAACGCGGTATTCGCAGTGTATATCCTTCTGCAAGTCGTTTACGCCGCAGAGCCTTACGCACGTTTTGCCGTCGTGCCCGGACGGCTCGTCGAACATAAAGCAGACGGGCTGCTGCGAGCGGCGTATATAATGGTACGCCAGTTTTTTGCTGAAATAATAATCCGTGACCGCGTCCGATATCTGCGGCCAGCCGTCAATCAGATTCCACCAGATTATGCCGGTCCTGCGCCATTTTGACAGTCTGAACCGCTCTATGAAGAATTTCATCGCCTCCGCCTGCGATATCTGGCTTGCAAACGCAAAGTCATAAATATCTTCGGGCACGGCGTCGAACAGCGTTTTTATCTGATTTACCATGAGAGTCGTGCGGTATGCGAACGGGGCGTTCTCCGAAAGCTCGGGCGAGGTGCCGTGTACGCGCCATTCGGCGTTTTCAACGTATCTGCCCTCGTTTTTCAGAACGTCCTCGTCGTACCAGTGACCGCGGTTTTTCTCCGATATGAATTTTGAAAGCGAGGACGGAGAGGGACAGCCGTGATATCCCGTCTCGCTTGCAAAATGGCAGAGCGTGCTTTTGTAGTATTCGCCTTTGTAATAGTCGCGCGGTCCCCAGAGGTGATCCTCCGAGAGCGCTCCGTATCCGTCGCCTCCGCCGGATCTGAAGCCCTCCGCGTCTATATAAGGAGAGGACGGGAGATAAGGGCGGGAGAAATCCTCCGCCTTCAGTATCTCCGGGATGACGTTCCGCGTTATCACGTTCCCGTTCGGGTCGAGCGTGACGCCGTTTCCGTACATATACGAGTAATCGCATTCGTTGTCACCCGCCCAGAGTATGATGCTCGGGTGATTGCGGAGGCGCTTCACCGTGTCCGCGACCTCGCGGGTTATCATATCGCAGAACGCGGTGTCCTGCGGATATACGCCGCAAGCCATTGCAAAGTCCTGCCAGACCATTATCCCGTGCTCGTCGCAGAGCTCGAAGAAACGGTCGCTTTCGTAAACGTTGCCGCCCCAGCAGCGCACGCCGTTGCAGCCGATATCGAGCAGAAGCTCGAACGCGCGGTCAAGCCTCTTTATATCGTTTGAATGGAACGCGTCGAGCGGCACCCAGTTTGTGCCGAGATAAAATATCTTCTTTCCGTTTATGACAAAGCAGAATTCTCCGTTTCCGTCTTTGTCCGTCGTGCTCGTCCTGTCAAGCCGGACGGTGCGTATGCCGACGCGCGTTTCGTACACGTCGATCGGTTCTTTGTCCTTGTAAAGCGTTATCTTCACGTCGTACAGAAACGGATTTCCGTAGTTTACGGGATACCAAAGCCTGGACGACGGCACGTTTATCCGGAGCGAGCCGCATATGCCGTAAATACGGTTCTCGGCGCAAAAACGGCTGTCTTCGCATACGCCCTCGGCTTTTACGGTATAATGTCCGACGTTGTCCGATACGGCGAGCGTATAGCGCAGATATATGACGGAGTCTCCGCCGTCGACCGCGGACGCGGTATATATGAAAGCGTCGTCTATCCTGTCGTCTTTTTTGTCAGTCAGATAAACGGAGCGCCATATGCCGCACGACGGTATGCGCGGCATTATGTCCCAGCCGGAGAGAGACGGCGCGCGTCTTATATAAAGCGCGTCCGACAGATACGGCAGGCACGCCGAATTTGCGGGCGTGGGTCTGCTCCTGCTCACGACCGCCGACGGCGTTATATGTATGAATATCTCGTTATCGTCTTCCAACATGCCGGACGGTATGTGAAGCTCGTGCGGTATCAGCATATTGTCCGTCGTCCCGATAAACGCGCCGTTAATGAATACCGCGGCAAAGGTGTCGATCCCGTTCAGACGAAGATAAATATCGTTTCCCTCTACGGCGGGGAATCTGCGGTAATAGAACAGATGCACGTCCTCAAGCTTCTGCAGATCGAGTATGTTGAGCGAATAATACGGATCGCCTTCCGCCTCAGGACCGGGAACGCCGGGGACCGTGACCGTCGTTTTTTCAAGGTTTGAAAGCTCCGCGCCGCGGCAGGGCTTTTTCGCAAGCGCTTCATATTCGCGGTCTTTCAGGCACGACAGCGTCCATTCTCCGTCAAGCTCAAGTATCTTTTTGTCCATAGTCCCCTCCGTTTTGTCATATTACCGTAGGATAACTCTTGTTACCCTAAGATTATAAACCCGATCGGTGTGTAAAGCAATACGCATTATGCAAATTTTCGGTAAAAATTAAGCTCAATACGTATTTTTTGACCCCGGAAGATCATTTTGCGTTGACAAATCATATCCGCCGTGATATAATCGGATAAGGAAAAACAAAAACGGAGTGTAAAATGAAAAAAGAAGCGGAAGAAGTATTTGACGGTCTGATAAAAAGATATCCCGCCTTATCCGTATGCGCGGACGATATAAGAAAATTCGCGGAGACGCTGATACTCTGTTACAAAAACGGGGGCAAGCTTCTCGTGTGCGGGAACGGAGGCTCCGCCGCCGACGCGGAGCATATCGTCGGAGAGCTGATGAAGGGCTTTTGCAGCAAAAGACCGCTCGGCGAGACGGAAAAAGCGGAGCTTGAAAAATACGGAGAGGACGGCGCTGTCCTTTCAAAAAAGCTGCAGTCGGCTTTGCCCGCGATCTCGCTTTATAACGAAACGGCGCTCATCACCGCGTATAACAACGACGCGGACCCGTCTCTCGTATACGCTCAGCAGGTATACGCGCTTGGCAGAGAGGGCGACGTTCTTTTGTGCATAAGCACCTCCGGCTCCTCGGAAAACGTATGCTACGCCGTCACCGCGGCGAAGGCGAGAGGCGTCACGGTCGCCGCGCTTACGGGAAAAACGGGCGGCAGGCTGAAAAACATCTGCGATATATGCATAGCCGTGCCGGAAACGGAGACGTATAAGGTGCAGGAGCTTCATCTCCCGGTATATCACGCCGTATGCTTATGCGCGGAAAAGGAGTTTTTCGGGTAGGATATGAAGCTGATAGGCATAGATATAGGCGGAACGAAATGCGCCGTCGTGACGGGAGACGGAACGGGAAGGGTCTTATCCAAAACAAAGATAGAAACAAAGGGATATAAAGAAACGATATCGCGCATTTTTGACGCCGTGAAAGAAGCGGGCGCAGCCGACGCCGCGGGCATCAGCTGCGGCGGACCGCTTGACGAAAAAAACGGCGTGATTTTATCGCCGCCGAATCTTCCCGGATGGGACAACGTTCATATCTGCGATATGATAAAAGAAAAATTCGGTATAAAGTGCGCGATAAAAAACGACGCCGACGCCTGCGCCGTCGCGGAATGGAAATACGGCGCGGGCAAGGGTTGTGACAACATGGTGTTCCTGACGTTCGGCACGGGTATGGGCGCGGGGCTCATAATAAACGGCGCGCCGTATTCCGGCGCAAACGGAAACGCGGGAGAGACGGGACATATAAGACTTGCCGCAAGCGGTCCCGTGGGGTACCGCAAGGCGGGCTCGTTCGAGGGCTTCTGCAGCGGAGGAGGCATAAAACAGCTCGGCGCGGCCGCGGCGAAAAAGCTTTTTTCAAAGGGGCTTAAAGGTCCTTTGTTCTGCGAGACGGAGGACCGTCTTCCGTCCGTGTCCGCCAAAAGCATAGCGGAGGCGGCGTATAAGGGAGACAAAACCGCGCTCGGGATCTACAAAAAAACGGCGCGTTATCTCGGCCTCGGCGTCTCCGTTCTGATAGATATTTTAAATCCCGATGCCGTCGTCATAGGCGGCATATATCCGCGGTGCGAGGATCTTTTGCGGGACGGGATGATGAAGGCGATAGAAAAAGAAGCGCTCTCGCAATCCGCCGCGTCCTGCCGTATACTTCCCGCGCATTTCAAAGACGATATCGGAGACGTCGCCGCCCTGTCAGTCGCGGCGTGTCTCGCGCAGGCGCATAACGACTGAATGATCCGATAATGCATTTCAAAGAAAGGAAAATGCGGCTGCCGGCCCCGGTCTGCCGCATAACGGTATAATATGAACGTTGTTCCGCGTTTTTCATTCAATTACAATGGCAAGCCGTTCGATATCTCGGACGCCGTCGTCACAAAGACGGAGTACGGATATCTTTACAGCTTCCGGGACGGACTCCGGACGGAGCTCCGTATAAAAGAATATCCCGGGTATAACGCCGCGGGCTGGGTGCTTTGGTTTGAAAACGAAAGCGAAAACGAAAGCGGTCTCATAAGCGATATACGCGACTGCGTCGCCTCGTCTTACCCCCTTACGGGACTCGACCCTGACGGCGTTTACACGGTCACGGACATCGACACGAACGAAACGCGGCAAATACCGGGCAAAACGCTTATCACGGAGGGCTTAAGCGTCAATATTCCGAACAGACGCGAAAGCAAGGTATTGTTATATAAACTGAAAAAATAAAATAACAGCCGCCGGGCGCTTTCAAAAGCATTCCGGCGGCTGCCGCGTTTTATTATCCTATTCTTTCGCCGAGCTCAAACCCGTCGTCCGTCTCGGTTATCCTATACAGTCTCGGGCGCTCGTTCGGCGGGACGTTCGGACTGTGGAGTATAAGGTAAAGCCCGCCGTCAAAGCCGTCGAATATCATTCCGTGGCCGCCGTCCTCGTCGTATATGAATTTATCCGCGTGGCGCCACGGTCCTCTTATGCTTCCGCTGTCGCTAACGGCGAGAGCCTCGACGTACCAGTACTGCGGACCGGCGTGAAAACCGGACCACAGCAAATACAGCTTTCCGCTTTTGCCGCGGCGGAAAAACGGGCCGTCCGTAACGTAATTCCGGCTTGTCGGGTCTATAAGAGAATACGACCATTCGGCGTCGCCCGCGCGGATTATCGTCTCGGGTTTACCCGCGGGAGCGGACAGATCGGGCGTAAGCGGCATTATTTCGACGGTGCCGTCGCCTATCTGCGTCCATTCGTGACAGAACGCCGTCCACGGCGTCCCGTCGCCGTCCACGTAAAACGTCGCGTCAAGACATACCCAGCCCTCCGGCGTCAGAGGACCGTCCGTAAACGGCAGAAAAGGCCCTTTGGGACTGTTCCCCTTCAGTATCTGCGAGCATCGAAGATGCGTTTCGCTTCTGAAGCTGGCGAACATATAATACGCGCCGCCGTATTTATATACCTCCGGCGCAAAAAAGTCGCGGTCGGACCAGAAGTCGTCCGGTCTCGTAAAGCATTCGTAAGGCTCGCTCCAGTTTATAAGGTCGGTCGACGTATATACGTCAAGCCCCGTCCACGGGACGGTCTTGCATTTTTCCCCTCTTCTTGTGCCGTATAAATAATAAACCCCGTCCTCGGCGTAAACGAAAGGATCTCTTAAATGGATATCGCAAAGCTTCACCGTTTTTCTCCGTTTCCGTATGATTTTTTACGATCGTATATTATACCGTTTTCCGCGCTTTTTCAAGTGCTTTTTTGTAAATAACGGAAGCTGCCGGACGGGATTTTGAGCCAAAGAAAATAATTACGTCAAAAGCCTTGATTTTTTCGGACTTTTGTGTTATGATAAACAGAAATAAAACGGAGGAACATTATGAAAAAATTACTTGTACTCTTGCTTGCGCTTCTGACGCTTGCGGTCTTTACCGCCTGCTCGGAAACCCTGACCCCCGTTTCGACGACAACGGCCGGACAAACGGAACCGCCCGAAGAGACCGTAAAAGACGTGCTGTCCTTTTTAAACAAGGACGAGATCTATTTTGACGTTCATCTTTCGGACGGCATATTCAACAAAACCTCGATCAAGGTCGGCGATCAGACCCTAACCTCGTCGGGAAAAGCAAAATACACCGGAAGCGAGGAAATAGTATTCGAAGGCAAAAGCGATCTTGACAAGGAGATATATCTCGTCATCATCTCGGTAAAAGCCGGCGAAAAAGCGATGAGCGACTATTCCGTCACGGAAGCGTCAGACTTTCCGGAAATGATATCGAAAAGGATCCCCATCCACAAGACGAACAAAGAAAAGATCCTCGTTATCGTGACGGATACAAAGGACGGATACGATCACAGCTTCGATTCTTCTCTGTCGGATATAATAAAAGCGGTGCTTGCCGACTGAGCCGCGTTAAAACCGAAAAACGGACCGGCGGTTGATCGACCATGCATCGACCGTCGGCGCATTCTTTAACGGCGTATACGCCGGAATATCAAAAGGCAGAAAAAATGAAAATATATATAGTACGCCACGGAGAGACGGCGCTTAACGCAAAAAGCGTCATGCAGGGACGTCTTGACGAGCCGTTGAACGAAAGCGGCCGCGAGCTTGCCGTTATCACCGGGCAGAATATGAAAAACGTCCGTTTTGACGTCTGCATTTCAAGTCCGCTCAAAAGAGCGGAGGAGACGGCGAAAATAATACTTAAGGAGAGCGGAAACGACATACCGGTAGTATTTGACGACCGCATAACCGAAATAGATTTCGGCGAGCTTGAAGGAAAAAGGCTCTCCGAAATGGGAGAGCAGGGTTATCTGTTTTATTCCGATCCTCTGAAATTCGACGGCTTTCCGCACGGCGAAAACGTGTATGACGTCCGTAAAAGGACCGGAGAGTTCCTTGAAGAGCTCATATCGAAAAACGACGGCAAAACTTATCTTGTAAGCACGCACGGCTGCGCGATGAGAGCGATGGTGAACGGGCTTTTTGACGATCCGTCGGATTTCTGGCGCGGTCACGCTCCGTATAACTGCTCCTTTACTATAATCGAGTGCGACGGCGGCGTGCCGCGCATAACGGCGCTTGACCGGGTGTTCTACGACAAAGAGCTTATAGTGGACCGCTTCAAAACGTTCACTTAAAGCGGTCTTTCCTGTCGTTCAGCTCCGTTACGAGCCCTTTCAGAAAGGGCTTCATCAGCTCCTCCGTCTGCAGTCCGTACCTTTCCGCAAGGAAAGAAATGATGTCATACGGTATCTGCACGTTGTTCTTTTCGCTGCAGCTGCCCGCCATCCTGCCGATGCCGAACGCCTCGATCCTGACCTCGACCGGGTCGAGGTCACGGCTCCAGAACATATACATTTTTTTCTTCCGCTTCTTTGTCAGATAATTTGAGAGAAGCGCGACGGCGGTGCTGACGCCGAAGCCGAGCAGGATCGCCATGGGGATCGCGACGGCGGGCGACAAATACGTCTGTACGCGGTATATATCGGGCCATCCCCCGTTTTCCTCTCCTATCAGCGCCACCTCGATATAATAAACGACGATATAAACGGACAGAGGGATTATTCCGAGAAGACGGTCCTTCCACGTAAACAGATGACCGCTCTCCGTCTGGAAAAACGAAACGAGTATAAGCACGGGACAGAAAACGTGCGTCACTATGTTGGAGCCGCCGAAAGCGTCCTCGGGCGACGCCCAGCTTATAAACATAAACACAAAGATCATCACGTAGGCGATGGACGTCGCCGCCGTATAATGCAGAAGTGCCGCCCATTTAGGCAGGATGAAGCGCTTTTTTCTTATCCCCTCGACGGTAAAAGGGAAAACGAACGCCATCGCGAGCGCGGCGAGAGTATTTGAGATCATCGTGAAATATATGAAAGAGAAAAAGCCGTTCTCGTTGAAATTCTTTATAGACCTGTTCACGCCCGAGATCACGCCGTAAAAGGCGAGCGAAAGCGTAAGTATACAGCAGAGAAGCGCCGTTACGCTTCTTTTTTTTGACAGTACCGTCAGATATTCCCGGCCGTGCATCGTATCCTCCCGTCCGACAAAAGCATTTGTTGTTTCATTTTACCATAAACGTTTGACAAAGTCAATACAGATCGCGGATTTTGCCGTCTTGAATAATTCACCGCCCGCCCACTTGACAAAACCGCGCGTATATGTTATAATCTCATAAGGAAATACCGGAAAGGAATGGTAAAGTAATATGAAGAAGAAAACAGAATGGAACGCATACGGCTGGACCGTGATCCAGGAGTCCGACCCGGAAAAGCATATTCTTGAGATCGCCTGCCTTACCGAAGACGGCAAGGTCGTGCAGGTGAGAAGACGCCACAACGACGGCGAGGAGGAAAAGCTCACCGGCAAGCTGGACGAAACGTATTCTCTGCCGATGGATTTTGAAGAGTTCAAAAAGGCTGTTTCCAAAGGCTGGCTCACGCTCAAATGATTACAATGCCGTAAAAGCGGAACATAACGGATCCCTGAAAAGATCCGTTTTTTCTTTGTTCCGGGCAAAATAACAGGTTGACAGTTTTACATATATGTGGTATAATTTCATCAAACGGAACAAAAGGAGGAAAAAAGGATGAAAATAACAAAGATCAAAGCCGATAAAAACAGTATAATCATATACGCGGACTGCGACGGAAAAGCGACGGTAAGAGAATCGTCTCCCGCCGTGCAGGGCGGCATGACTTATTCGTTTTCCGGGTATGAATTCAAGGACGGACAAGCGGTCCTGCCGAGATTCAGCGGAGAACACGACGCGCTTTACTCGCGTTTCACGGTCTATCTGGGCATGGAGCGAGTCGAAGGGCAGCGCTACGTTTCCGAGATAAGCCCCGACTGCGCTGAAAACGATTCGCCGTATCCCGCGCATAAATACATAAAGGCGATAAACGCCTCGCCCGGAATGCAGAAAAAGATGTTCAACGTAGAGCAGGGACGCCCCGACGTGAGCCTGCCGGGACTTATGACGCTCATACCGGACGACGATACCATAGAATTTGAGCGCGAGGGCAAAAAGTATTATTTCAGGGGAGCGCCCGTGCGTCAGCTTGACGAATATATGAAAGCATACGGTCATTCCACCTTCATTCTCCTCAATTCCTCCAAGGGCTTCGGCAGCCGCGGCGAGAGAGCTCTGCTCGATATGTGCCTGCACCCGAAATACGATGAGGAAAACCCGAACGCCCTGATAAGCGCGTTCAATATGCGCTCCGAGGACGGCGTTGCGATATACGCCGCGTTCGTTGAATTCCTCGTCAGCCGTTATACGCGCTCCGACGGAAAATACGGCAGAGCCGCGGGCGCCATCATAGGCAACGAAATAGACCAGCAGGGCATATGGGGCAACGCGGGCGATATGACGTGCGCGGAATATATATCCGAGTATTCGGCCGCAATGAGGCTCGCCTGGCAGATAGGCAGAAAATACTGCAGTCATTTCAGAGTTTATATCTCGCTTACGAACAACTGGAGCATAGCGACGCCCGGAAGTCCTCTGCGTTTTTACACCGCAAAGGAGTGTATCGAGCAGCTTGCGAAACAGACCGCGGAGCAGGGCGACTTTGACTGGCACGTCGCGTATCATCCGTATCCGGAAAATCTTTTCTGGCCGGATTTCTGGCACGACAGAGCCGCGTTTTTCTCCGTCAACACGCCGCATATCTCCTTCCGCAATATGGAGGTGCTTGAAGCGTTTCTGTCGCAGAAGCGGTTTTTGTACAACGGCGCGCCGCGCCGCATAGTTTTCAGCGAGCAGGGCTTCAACTCCATGAACGGACCGCTCGAGCGTCATTCGGAGCTTGACGGCGAGGCGGGCGTAGTGCTCGCTTATATGAAAGCGAGGAATATGAAGACCGTGGATATGTTCACACACCACAGCAGTGTGGACAACCCGGGCGAATTCGGTCTCAATCTCGGACTTATCCGCCACAACGGCGAGCCGAAGCCCGATTACTACGCTTTTATGGCAATGGATACGGAAAAGGAAAGCGAATACGTTGCAAAAGCGAGGGCGCGCATAGGAGAGGATCTGTTCGATTATCTGCTTCATCCCGAGATAACGGACGTTCCGAAGGATGAAAACGACAGCCTGACGAACAGCATACTTACAAACACGAACTGACAGAAGGATAAAAGCAAACGGGGCTTGCCGTGTACGGCAAGCCCCGTGCGCTTCCGTTTTGCCGCGCGGTCCGCCGGATATATATCCGCATCCCGCCGCCCGCCGCGCGCGTTCAAAAACCTTTAACTATTATTCGGAATGTACTTAATAAAGATATGATATTATAAAAAACGAACGATAAACGCCGGGAGGGAAAAATGGGTATTCCGTCAAAAACAAAGATAATATCGCTTTTGCTTAAAATAACCGTCGCCGTCGCCGCGGCGGTCGGCGTGATATTGAGCGCGTACGCGGCAAGAGACACGTTCATGGGCGGGAACAGGGTGTTTATGTTTTTCACGATACAGTCAAACATAGCGATAGCCCTGATCGCGGTCGTCGGCGCGGCGCTGCTTTTTGTCAAAAGACCGCCCTTGTCGGGCGTCTGGCCCGTTATCGTGTTCGTCGGCACGGTCTCGATAACGCTGACGGGCGCGGTGTTCTGCTTTATCCTGGCGCCGACTCTCGGCGAATTTGCGTGGAATCCGCAGAACATACTGACGCACGTCGTCGTGCCGGTTTCCGCGATCGTGGACTTTTTCGTGTGCGGCGTCTTTTACGGGATAAAGAAGAAAAGCGTGATATTCGTGATACTGCCGCCCGGCGCGTACGCTCTGTACGCCGGTATCGGCTACGCGGCGGGATGGGAATTTGCAGAGGGGATAAACTACCCGTATTTCTTCCTTAACTGGGGCAGTCCCGCGGGCGCTTTCGGTTTTTCGCGCGAGTCGCCTTTTATGGGCTGCGTATGGTGGATACTCCTTCTGCTTCTGCTCCTTATCGCCGTCGGTTTCGGTTATCTTGCGATCCTTGACGGAATAAAAAAGAGAAAAAACGCGGCGAAAGAAAAGCAGTAAAACGTCCGTGATTTTGTGAGGGTATGATTATGAAAAAGCTATTGATCACCGTACTTGTTTTGTCCTTTGCCCTGACCGTATCCGCATCCGCGAAAAAGTCGGAATACGGGCTTAAATATACGCCGGGCGTTGAGATAGACGGCGTTATGAGCGACGGCGAATGGGACGGCGCGGTAAAGATATCGCTCGACCGGGAAAATACGGGCATGTGGGCGAATTTCTATGACGAAAACAGCCGCCTGCCGCTTTACGCGTACTTTTTATACGGCGACGACGGGATATACGTCGCGGCCGATATATACGACAACGACGTAGATACGGAAAATATGCACGACTGCTTTGAGGTAGCGTTCAATCCGGACGGGCTTATACCGGACGGCGACAGTCTGGAGGGGCTTTTCTTCACGTTCTGGCTTGACGGCGACAAAATAGTCATGAAGCGTCACAACAGATTTGACGGCGACCAGACGGGAGAATACGAGGACGGCGCGGTCTGCAGATATAAAACGACGGATCACGGCTACACGGTGGAAGCGCTCATAAAATGGGAGTGGCTCGCTCTGTCCGACCGCCCCGTATACAACAGAAAAACAAAGGAATATAAGACGGGCGTGCTCGACAAATTCGATCATGACGCCGACGGAGCGTACGTTAACGCCATAGTCTGCTATCTCAACGGAAACGGAGAGGACGACGCGCCGTACAGATGCGTTTACAGGACGGTCACGGAGCCGTCGCGCGCCGGCAATTTCTCTACCGCGACGTACGATATAAAATTCACGTTTGCGGCTAAACCGGAGCAGACGACCGCGGCGGAGACCGAAACCGTGACGGAAACGGAGACCGAAGCCGTGACGGAGGAGCAGACAAAGCTTGAAACGGAGAAAATAACGGAGACGGATACGGCAAGCGAGACGAGGGCGAAGAGAAGAAAAGCGGCTCTGGCGGTCGCGGTCATAATATTTCTGATCGTTGTCGCGGCTACCGTCGTCACCGTGACGGTGCTGAAAAAGCGCAGACAGGAGAAGGTATGAAAAAAGAGCTCGACTTAAAAGAACTGGCAAAAGAAGCGTTTGAGGAATGCTGTTCCGAAAAAACGACGGTGCGATACGGCGTAAAGCGCGGGCGTCCGTTCTGGAACACGGAGTCAACGCAGTTTATGTACGTTCCGGCGTTCCATTTCACGGCTGTGCGCGGCTGTCACCGCTACCGCTACGACGCGGAGGACGAAAACGGCGTTGTCCGTTCGTTTGAGGCAAGCGACTGCTGCGCTCTTCTGACGCCGATATGGGCAGAGCTGCCCGAGGGCGTCGTAAAGCTGAAGGTCACGGCGCTCAACCCGGACGGAAGCGATTACGCTTTGGTCGGCGCGCGCACGTTTTTCCGGCTTTCGCCGTTCCCGGGGGAAACGCCGCCGGCGGTACGCCCGTATAAGGAGAGCGCCGTAAAAGCGTACAGATACGCTATGTCGGCGGGATTTATAAGATACTGGCTCGAGCACAAAAAGCCGGATCCGTATTACGACCTGAACACGTACCCGAGCAAAATGATAAGCGCGCTCGTCTGCGCGATGATAACGTACGCGGATATCTGCCCCGAGGACGCGGGCGACGCGATGAAGGTCGCCGTCGCCGCCGCTGACTATCTGATCGGCATAACGCCGCGCGGAGACGATCCGATGGCTGACGTTCCGCCGACGTATAATCTCGATTTCTGCCCGGATCCCGAAAAATACGGCGTCATAACGCCGAACTGGCACGCCGCGGAGGCGCATAACGGCACGGTGATGATGATATATCCCGCGAGAGCCGGTCTTATGTATCTTATGCTTGAAAAGGCGACGGGAGACAAGAAATATCTCGACGAGGCGGTGAAGATAGGAAAATATTATCTGAAGACCGCCGAGCCGAACGGCAGCTGGTATCTCGTCCGCTCGTCAAAAACGGGAGAGCCGCTTACGGAAAACTACGTGGCTCCGATAGAGGTCGTCGTGCCGTTTTTATCGGGACTTTACGCGCGTACCGGCGACGAATGCTGGAGGAAGCTTTGCGAGGGCGCGGTAAAATACGTCTTTGAAACTCAGCTTTCAAGCTACAACTGGGAGGGACAGTTCGAGGACAGCCCGCTTTCGACCAATTACGTAAATCTGACGCATTACGCGCCCGTCGCTTTGGCGGTTTATCTCGCCGAAAACAAAAAGGACGAAAGCTCGCTCGAAACGGCGAAGGAGCTTATGAGGTTTGCGGAGGATCAGTTCGTCGTATGGCGCCGCCCGTACCCGTGGCGTCACGCCGCGCCCGACGGCAAAACGCCGTACGACACGTCGCTCTGGCATACGCCCGCCGCGCTTGAGCAGTACGGATGGTACGTGCCGATAGACGCGTCAACGTCGGACCTTGCGCTCGGATTCCTCGCGCTTTATAAAGCGGGGTGCGGCGATCTGTATCTCGCAAAGGCGAGGGCTCTCACGGATCAGCTCACGCGCGTGCAGAAGCCCGACGGAAAGATCCCGACGCACTGGATGAACACGCCCGACGCGGAGGCGAATTTCTGGTTCAACTGTATGTTTGAAAGCTGCAGAACACTTTCGATAATGGCGGATTACGAATAAACAAAAAGCAGAAGGGACGCTTGCGGCAGAGCAGGTGACCCTCCTGTTTTTTTGTTGAACGCGGCTTTGCCGCTTTTATTTTTCAAATCTGAATATCACCGCGGAAAGAGGCGCAAGGTCGACGGCGACGCTGTTATCGCAGCCGTCGCAGGGGATGCTCTCGCTTAACGCGGCGGGGCGGCCTGACGGGTAGGAGGCGAACGCCTCGACGTATTTTCCCGCCTCCGGCACGCCGAAACGGTAGTTGTTATGCGCCGACGCGGAGAAGTTGAACGCGCAGACGAGGTATTTCCCGTCTCCCGAAAACCGCATGAAGATCGCAGTATTGTGATCGGCGTCGTCCGCCTTTATCCATTTGAAGCCATCCCACGAGAGGTCTCTTTCCCAAAGCTCGGGAGACGACAGATAAAAGTGATTGAGCGCCGCCGTGTAATTCTGCAGATCCCTGTGCTTTTCAAAATCCGTCATGAACCATTCAAGCGAGGCGTTGTTGTTCCACTCGCTGAACTGACCGTATTCCGCGCCCATGAAAAGGAGCTTTTTGCCGGGATGACACATCATATAGGCGAGAAAACAGCGTATACCGTCGAATTTCTGATCGTAGCTGCCGAACATCTTGTTTATCAGCGAGCCCTTGCCGTGCACCACCTCGTCGTGCGATATCGAGAGGATATAATTTTCGGAGAACGCGTACATCAGGGAGAAGGTAATACAGTTATGCTCGTATTTTCTGTAAACGGGGTCTGTCCTTACGTATCTGAGCATATCGTTCATCCAGCCCATGTTCCACTTGAAATTGAAGCCGAGACCGCCCGCGTAAACGGGCTTTGTGAGCATCGGCCAGTCCGACGATTCCTCCGCTATCATAAACACGTCGGAGTGCTGTCGGAAGATCTCCGTATTCAGCTTTTTGAAAAACGCTATCGCCTCGTAGTTTTTGTTCGAGCCGTCGTAAGCGGGCGTCCATTCGCCCGGCGCTCTGTCAAAATCGAGATAGAGCATGGCGGCGACGGCGTCCACGCGCAGACCGTCTATATGGTATTCGTTAAGCCAGTACAGCGCGTTTGACACGAGGAAGCACTGCACCTCCTCGCGCCCGACGTCGAAGAAGCGCGTGCCCCACACCTTGTGCTCTTTTCTGTCGTTTCCCTGATATTCGTAGCACATGCCGCCGTCAAAATCGGCAAGACCGTGCGCGTCCTTTGAAAAGTGCGCCGGCACCCAGTCGAGTATAACGCCTATCCCAGCCTTGTGGAATTCGTTTACGAAATACATGAAATCCGTCGGCTCGCCGAAGCGTGAGGTCGGAGCGTAAAAGCCGCATATCTGATAGCCCCAGCTGTCGTCGAGCGGATGCTCGGCAACGGGCAGAAGCTCTATATGCGTATATCCGAGCCGCTTAACGTACGGTACGAGAAAATCCGCAAGCTCGCGGTACGTGCAGTACGTGCCGTCGTCGTGACGCTTAACGGAGCCGAGATGCACCTCGTATATATTCACGGGAACGGAATACGGAGGCTTTCCGTCCTCCGCGCACATCGCTTTTTTGCGCGCGGAGAGCCAGTCTCCGTCCTCCCAGTCAAAACCCGGAAGCTCGTACAGATAAGACGCCGTCTCCTTGTGCGTGCCGTCGGAAACGGCGTAAGGGTCCGCTTTGAAAACGACTCCCCCGTTTTTTCTGAGCATATATTTGTATTTTTTTCTCTCGCCGTTGTCAAAGTCAAACGGCGCGTAAAGCTCCCACACGCCGCGGTCGGAGATCTTGTTCATCGGCATATCGGCGCGCCAGCCGTTGAAATCGCCCGTTACGTAAACGGCGTCCGCGTTCGGCGCCCAGGTGCGGAAGACGGTTTTTATATTTCCGTCCGCGTCCTTTTCCTTATGTACTCCGAAAAACTCGTACGCCTTGAAATACGTTCCCTGATGAAAAAGGTACAGTTCGCTATCGTGGCTCATGATCACAGCTCCTTTGTCTGACGGATTTTTTCTTTATTATGTATTATACAGTAAATTTATACTAAATTACCTCTTTTCTTAATAACTTATTTGTTAATTTTTATTATTTTTGTCTTGACAAAACAAAAAGATGGTGTATAATATTTATCGCGGTACCGGTTCGGGTATTATAAACCGCGCCGCAAAAAATACAATAAAAATCTCCGTATCTGTATATAATAGGAGATAAAAAAAGAAGGAGAAATACCATGAAAAAATTTATCGTAATGCTGCTTGCAGTAGTGCTGATAGCTTCACTCGCAGCCTGCTCGCAGCCCAAACCTCTCGCCGACACGACTCACGAGCTGTGGGTAGCGCACGGTCAGTATCTGCTTGCCGACGGAACGAAAAACGACTGGAACAGCAAGGATTCCTCGCTTTATGAGAAATCCGCTCTTACAGCCATATCGCTGAACGACGTTAAGGAAATAAGCGAAGAGCTTTACAACACTCTTTCCAAAAAGAGCGTTAAGTATCTTTACAAAATAGACCTTATCTTCGGTACCAACGACGCCGGCTGGCCGACCAATTTCTTAAAGGACGGCGTTCTCTACAAGGCGAACGGCTCCTACGCGTTCAAAATAGCGCAGTGCAATTCCGACGTTGACGGCGATACGAAGGTATATTCCGAGGAACAGTGGATATCCGACCCGAAGACCGCTAACGTTGAGTCCCTTACTCCCAAAACGGTGTTCTATCCCGTATGGCAGGAAGAGGCTGACCAGTACGGCTTCAGCTGGGCTTCCAACCCCGTCGTAATCGGCGGCGCAGGTCTTTACACCGTTGTTGTTGCTCAGTACACCAACGCGTCCGCCGCGGGACAGCCCGGCTTCGGCGTAGGCGTTGTGCTTAAGGAAGCAAAAGAAGGCATCGCTTATGAAGAAGTCAAGACGTTCGTTCCCGGCGATCATACCTACGGTATAGTCGGCGGCTTCGAAGCAAGCGGCTGGGCGGACGGCAAAGACGTTGCCATGACCGCTGACGGCACGAACAAGTGGGTCGGCGAAGTTGAACTCAAAGCCAACGACGAGCTCAAAGTAAGAGCGGACGGCAAATGGGACAACAGCTGGGGCACCGCGGACGGCGGCAATATAAAGGTCGACGCGGACGGCACGTACGTCGTTACGATCGAATTCTCGGGCGAGACCGGAACCGTAACGGTAACTGCAAAATAAAAGTCTTTTAAAACTGCAAGGGGGCTTTATGTAAAAAAGCCTCCTTGCTTTACTGAAAACAAGGGGAGAGTGTATCATATGCCGAAAAAACTTGTGTGTTTGCTGCTTTGCGCCGCGTTTTTGATATCCTTGTCCGCGTGCAAGGCCAAGCTTCCCGTATTTGAGGATTTTCCCGACGAATACGTTGACGCTCTTCCCGAGAACGCGCAGGACGGGCTTACGCTCCACGCGTTCAACTGGACCTATAAACAGATAACGGCTAATCTGGAGAGCATCAGAAACGCGGGCTTCAAAAACGTGCTTACGATGCCCGTTCAGCCTCCGAAAAGCGGAGGCGCGTCGTGGTGGGCGTTTTATCAGCCCCTCGGTATGAGCATAGGCGACGCGTCAAGCCTCGGAACGAAAGAGGATCTGAAAGAACTGTGCGGCAGAGCTGAGGAGCTCGGCATATGCATACTTGCCGATATCGTCGCAAATCATCTGGCGACCACGGACGACGAGGGGAAAGAGCCGGACGGAACGCCGACGGTCTCCCCGCAGGTCGAAGCGTACGAGCCGGTATTATACAACAACAGGAACGAGGATAAGGACGGGAACGGGATAACGTTCCATCACAATAAAAACGCGTCGGGCTCCGGAGCGGAAACGCAGTATTACGCGTACGGCAACCTGCCCGACCTCAACACGGCGAACGCGTACGTTCAGGGGCGCGTGACAAGTCTTCTGAAGGAGTGCATAGACATAGGCATAGACGGCTTCCGTTTCGACGCCGCAAAGCACATAGAGACCTCCTCAGACCCGGATTACAAAAGCGATTTCTGGGAAAACACGCTGCTTGAAGCGAAAAAATACTATAAAGAGAAAACGGGAAAGGAGCTTTACGCGTACGGCGAGATACTCGGTTCGCCCGCGGGACGCGATCTTTCTTACTATACAAAATATATGCTTATAACGGACGACGGGTACGCCGCGCAGCTGAAGAACGCGCTTACCTCAAAAAAGCCGTCGTCCATGGTCGAAGCGGAGACTAAAACAAGCGATACGTCAAAGCTTATCGCGTGGGTGGAGAGCCACGACGAATACGTGACCTCAAACACGCATTATTCCGATATAAGAGTCGCCAAGCTCTGGTCGGTAATAGCCGCAAAGAAAGGGTTAGGCGGTCTGTTCCTTGCAAGACCGACGGAGGATCTGACGGTGGGGCAGACGGGCAGCTTTGCGTTTGAGAGCGAATACGTTGCGGCGGGCAACCGCTTCCACAACAGATTTTACGACGCGCAGTCTTACGAGTCGGCTGACGGCTCCTGCTACGTAAACGAAAAAATAAAGGACGGCGACCAGGGCGCGCTCATACTGAACGTGGGCGCCGTTGAGGCTGATAAGATGGTCGCCATAGCCGTGCCGCATCTCGATGACGGAAACTATTACGACGCGATAACGGGAAACAAAGCCGTCGTATCAGATCACAAGGCGTACGTAACGTTTGAGGCGAACGGACTTGCGGTGCTGACTCGCTCGAACAGTCTGCATCCGCAGCTGCATATTTCCGACCGCGACTGCTCCTTTGCGGGCAAAAAACAGGTCGTCATAAACGTCAAAAACGCAAAGGAAGCGTATTACGTGTTCAACGGAGAGGATGCGAGGACCGAAATAAACGGCGAGGCGGCCGTATCCCTCGAGGATCACGTAAAGGACGGCGTGTGCAGACTTACGATATATATGAAGAACGGAAACAACGTCTATGAAAGGACGTTTACATATAAACAGGTAGAATTGATAGAGGGTAAATTCAACGTCATAAACCTTGACCCGAAATATCTTGACGGAAGCTATGAGCTTTATATATGGAGCTGGTCGCCGGGAAAATGGAGCAGGGATTACACCGTGCAGGACGGCGTCCTGCTCGTGGATACGAACGGGATGACGGGATTTCTGATAGGAGTTTTTGAAAAGGGTTACGAGGTAAAGAACGTAAACGCCTGGGACGGAAACGTATTGAAGCAGAGCACGGATATAAAGGGAGAAGCTCTGAAAGCCGGCTTTGCCGATATGTCGGGATTTTAATAAAAGGAAAAAATAAATGAAAAACAAAAGGATCATAAGCATACTGCTTTGCTGTATAATGACGGCGCTTTTCGCGCTCGGCGGGTGCTCCGGCTCCTCCGATGGACCGGACGACGTACCGCTTAAGCTTGAGCCGGCGGGAAACGTCATAAGCAAATACCAAAAGGACGATACGGATTACTCGTCGCTGCCCGCAGAGGCCACGAAGACCGTGCGTCTCCATTACAGAAGAAACGACGATTCGGAAAACAACAGAGCCTCGTATCAGGCGTGGAACGTCTGGGCGTGGGATATGACGAACGGCGGCAACGGCGCCGCGTACGAATTCACGGGGTACGACGATTACGGAGTATACGCCGATCTTGACCTTAACGTCATAGGCGACGGCAAGCCGATAGACAAGCTCGGATTTATCGTCAGAACGGACAACTGGTCGAAGGACCCGGACGGCGACAGGTCGATAGATATAAACGAGACGTCGCCCGGCGGCCTGCAGGAGGTCTTCGTCAGAACGGCGGAGGCGACGGTATTCGACACACGCGACAACGCCTGCAAGTCGATAGTCAGCTACGCGATGCTGAAATCGTCAAATCAGATAAGCGTTTATTTCAAACCGCTTGCAAACGATTTCAAATCATACGAGAAAAGATTTTCCGTAAACGTCAACGGTGAGGATTACACAAAATTCACCATGGGCGAATACGACGGGTCTTTGAAAAAGACCGAATTAACTCTTAAGGACGATATTGATATATCCGACGTGGTCACGGTAAGCTACCGCTTCGACCCCGAGTGGATAAACAAAGTTGAGCTTATGTTTACAAATTATTTCGATACGGAAGAATTCAACAGCAAATACGCATACGACGGAAACGACCTCGGCGTCACCTTCGACAACGCGGAAAACGTGACGAAGACCACGTTCAAGGTCTGGGCTCCGACTACAACCAAAGCCGTGCTCAATCTCTATAACACGGGCGATTATATGACGGAAACGTCGGCGTACGCCTCGTACGAGATGACAAAGGGCGGAAAAGGCGTGTTCTCGTACACGGCAAACGAGGACCTTGACGGAAAATACTATACGTACACAGTGACGAACGCAAAGGGTACGAACGAGGTCGTCGATCCGTACGCAAAAAGCGCGGGCGTGAACGGACGCCGCGGCATGGTCGTCAATTTTGCAAAGCTGAACAAGAGCATAGACGGCTGGAGCGCGGATGAAAGACCGTTTAACGGCAATAATGTCGACGCGTCGATATACGAAATACACGTGCGCGATATGACAATAAGTGAAACGAGCGGAGTAACGGAGAAAAACAGAGGAAAGTTTCTGGGCTTGTCCGAAACGGGAACTACGTACACGGAAAACGGCGTGACCGTGACGACGGGGCTCGATCATCTGAAGGAGCTCGGCATAACGCACGTACAGATACAGCCCTTCTACGATTTCGTCTCCGTCGACGAGACGAAGACGACGTCGAAGATGTCGGAGGAAAACTACAACTGGGGCTACGACCCGCAGAACTACAACGTTCTTGAAGGCAGTTATTCGACCGATCCGCACGACGGATACGTCAGGATAAAAGAATTCAAAACGATGGTAATGGCGCTGCACAACGCCGGGATCTCAATAAATATGGACGTAGTATACAACCATACGGGAGCGTCCGAAAACTCAAATCTGAACCTTCTCGTTCCGTACTACTATTACAGGACCAAGGCGAACGGAGTGTTCTACAACGGCTCAGGCTGCGGCAACGAGCTTGCGTCCGAGAGATATATGGTGAACAAATTCTTCAGGGAATCCTGCAGATTCTGGATAGAGGAATATCACCTCTCGGGCTTCAGATTCGACCTTATGGGGCTTATAGACAATCAGACCATGATAGATATTTACAAGGACTGCTCCGCGCTTTATCCGAGCGTTATGGTATACGGCGAGCCGTGGGCGGGCGGAACGACAAAGCTGAAATCCGGCACGAGCGCAAACAAGCTCGCCGAGCAGATGACGATTCAGGAATCTCTCGCCGAGGATTATTTCTCCGGCGCGGGAGTCCTCGTCGGCGCGTTCAACGACGTGATAAGGAACGCGATACGCGGCGACAACAACCCGGGCAAGGGCTACGTTCAGGGCGACGCGTCAAACGCTTCGCTTATCGCAATGTGTCTTGAGGGAAGATTTTCAAAGGGCACGGTCAACGCTGAGAAGATAGACCCCGATCTTGTCCTGAATTACGCCGCCTGCCACGACAACTACACGCTGTACGACCAGCTTGCGCAGACAATGAACGCGGACAGACTGCCCGTGGCTTACACGCAGGCGGAGTCGATCGTATTTCTGTCCGAGGGCGTCCCGTTCATTCAGGAGGGCGAGGACTTCATGAGAAGCAAGTATAACGAGAAAACGGGCAAGTACGACGGAAACTCATATATCTCGGGCGACTTTGTAAACGTTATGGATTATTCGCTCAAGGTCAAAAACACGGATACGTTCAATAAAGTGAAAGAGCTGATAGCGGTAAGAAAAGCCGAAGCGGGACTGCGCCTTTCCTCAAGAGAAGAGATAAAGGAAAAAGTAAAGGACGTTTCGTTTGACAACGGCATAATCAGATTTACGGTCGGCGATCTGAAAATCGCCCACACCGTTAACGGCGGAACGCTTGCGCTTGACGGGGAATACGATATAGTCTATTCAAACGTACGCGGACAGTACGAAAGGGTATCGAACGAGATAACGCTTCAGACAAACGAGTCCGTAGTGCTCAAAAAGGCGGGTTGAAATGTTTAAAAAAGGACAGGTCGGCACAGAGGTCGATAAAGGTCCGTTCTTCTTTACGCTGACGGCGCTCGTCGTCGGATGCGCCGTCACGGTGCTGCTCTTCGTCTTGGGACGCGGAGAGGGCATGGCGATTTTCGCGGGCATACTTTTCGCGGTAGTAACAGCCGCGGCGGCCGCGGTCCTGTTCGCGCTTCTTACGGACAGAGCGTACATAGACGACAACACGCTTTATATGTCCTATATGTTCAAAAGAAAGTCTATACGGATAGAGGATATCGGAAAGATCACGTACTCAGACGACGTTTATCACGTTTACGACAAAAACAACGTAAAAGCCGGCACAATGAACGCAAAGCTTACGTCGATAGGGGACGTTGTATTCACGCTTGACAAAAGCGGCGTGAATTTTAATTGAAATATATTATATTGTTTGGAGGACAATATGGCAAATCTTAAGCTTTCCCACATCTACAAGGTCTATGATAACGGGCACAAGGCTGTGAACGATTTTTCGATAGACATAGCTGACAGGGAATTTATCGTTTTCGTCGGACCGTCCGGCTGCGGAAAATCAACGACGCTCCGTATGATAGCCGGTCTTGAAACGATAACCGCAGGAGATCTGTTTATCGGAGATACTCTTGTCAACGATATGGAACCGAAGGATCGCGATATCGCCATGGTGTTCCAGAGCTATGCTCTTTATCCGCATATGTCGGTTTACGAGAACATGGCTTTCGGTCTTCGCAACCGCAAAATGCCCGAGGCGGAAATCAAGAAGCGCGTGATGAAGGCGGCGAAAATGCTCGATATCGTCGACTACCTTGACCGCAAGCCGAAGCAGATGAGCGGCGGTCAGAGACAGCGTGTTGCGCTGGGACGCGCGCTCGTGCGCGACCCGAAGGTGTTTTTGCTCGACGAGCCGCTTTCAAACCTCGACGCAAAGCTCCGCGCGACGATGAGAGCCGAGATAACGGCGCTCCACAAGAGCCTCAACACCACGTTCATTTACGTAACGCACGACCAGGTGGAGGCCATGACGATGGGCACGAGGATAGTCGTCATGAAGCTCGGCTACGTCCAGCAGATAGACACGCCGATGAACCTTTACAACTCGCCGTACAATAAATTCGTCGCGGGCTTCATAGGCACGCCGCAGATGAATTTCTTTGACGTGACGCTGAAAAGAGACGGCGACAAGGTGGCGGTAACGTTTGCAAACGGCGACGTCATCCGCGTTCCGTACGAGGCGGTCTCAAAGATCGACCGCGGATATCTTGACGGCAGCGTTCACGTGACGTTCGGCATACGCCCCGAGCATATAGATATAAACGGAGACGGGGAAGGTCTCAAATTCGTCGTTACGGGAATCGAACGTCTCGGCAACGAAACGATCGTCTACGGCAAGCTTGGCGACAATCAGGGCGAGTACACGATGAAGGACGAGGGCAACGGCATAATCGTCAAGCTCATCGACCGCGACGATATTTCCGTCGGCGACGTCGTTTACGCTCATCCGAAGGCGGCGAAGCTCCATTTCTTCGACGCGGAGACCGAGATAACGCTTATGCATAAGATACCGCTTTACAATACGGTCGCGGCGGTTCTGGGCGGAGGAAAGCTCGGAACGCTCGGAACGGAGACGGCGCTGCCCGCCGCGATTGCAAAATACGTATCGGAGGGCGCGGTCGATCTCATCGTACCGCCCGAGGCGATAGTCAAAGGAGCCGATTTCCGTCTCAGAGCCGCAAAGATCGAGGACGTTGACGGAAAGAAGCTCGCATACTTACAGAACGGCGACCATTATCTGTTCGCGCTTGTCGGAGACGACGTTTCCGAGGGAGACGATTACGGCTTCTCGATATTATTCGACAAGATAACCGTCAAGGCGAACGGAGAGGAGCTCGCTTCGCCGATCAGCGACGAGGTGTCGCTCGAGGGACGTTTCACCAAGAAGGAAACGCGCGAGGACGGCGAGAGAGTGCTCCGCTTCTTCTACAACGTCGCGGGCTACGCGATAGAAGCCGATAAAGAAAACGGATACAAGATAAATTCGATAGACAAGGATCACTGCTACGATTACACGTACCGCTACGTCATAGACAGAGAAAAGATCCGCACGGCGAATGACGGCGAGGCGGGACTTGACGTGACCGTGCTCGAAGAGCTCGATTACGGGAACGCGAAGTACGCGAAGGTCAGAACGGGAGACGGTCAGGAATTTTTGATAAAGACCGAGGGCGACGTTCCCGGAAAGCTCAGGCTCGCGTTTGACGGCAGTGACGTGTCCGTATATTCAACCAGGATAGATATGAAGCTCTGCTGATGAAGAACGGCCGGACTGAGACGAATATCGACGTGGAACCGAACTCAAAGCCGTATCTGTTCAAGAGGATAATATCCGACGGGACCGACACAGCGGCGATATTCCTTCTGTTTTTGCTCATATCGTATCTTTTGTTCGCCTCCCCTCTTGCAGGCGTGTACAACGCGCATTATGAAAACGCCGAAAAGATAAAAAACGGCGTCGTGGCGGAGCTCGGGGACGACGCGCAGGCGATAACGGACAGGCTGAACGGCGACGTCCGCTATAACGAGGAGCGGTTTGCGGCAAATCTTCACTCGTATCTTATAAAGCTTCTTGCGGGCTTTATCGCGGAGGCGGCGGTGCTTCTGCTCGTACCTCTCGTATCGCGGGAGCGTGCGACGCCCGGGAAGCTTCTGACGGGGCTTATACCGTTCAATGAAAAAAGGCAGACGAAAGCCGCGCGTCCTGCGATATTTTTGAGATTTTTATTCGTTTTCATAATAGACAGCGCGATCTTCTATCTGTTTACGGGGATATTCACGTTTCTTCTTATCCCCGTGCTGCGGCTGATCGAAATGCTGTTCAACAAAAAAAACAAGACGGTCTGCGACGCCTTGTCGGGCGTTATGATCATAGAAAAATTATCCTACAACGGAATAGATAAATAAACGGAGGAAATTATAATGAAAAAATTTATTGCGTTACTTCTCGTTCTTATCATGACAGCGGCTGTATTCGCCGCCTGCGGAGGATCGGGAGGAGACAATGTCATCCGTATCTGGGTCGGCGAGGAGTCTGTTGAATTTTATCAGACGCTCTGCGACGAATATCTGACGGCGCATCCCGATTTCGGCTATACGGTACAGGTCAAGGGTATGGACACCGGAGCTATCGCCGGCACCATTTCCACCGACCCGAAGGCGGCGGCTGATATATACACCGTCGCGCACGACAATATAGGCAAGCTCGCGTCCACGCAGTGCGCAAAGCCGATAGGCGACCAGTCGCTTATAGACCAGGTGTTGGCGGATAACCCCGAATCTTTCCAAAACGTCATTTACTCGACTTTAAACGGTCAGAAATATCTGTACGGCGTTCCGTATATCTCACAGGCGCTTTTCCTGTACTACAACAAGGCGCTTGTAACGGAAGAACAGGCAAAGACGTTTGAGGGCTTAAGAGAAGCTGCGGTCGCTGCCGGAACAAAAGCGGTTACCGTAACGGGCGACGACGGATACAATATGTCCTTCGCCCTGCTTGCGACAAAGGTTTCCGACCACAGCACGACCGTAAAAATCTACGAGGGCGCTGATTCCGTATCCGGCGGCTCAAAGGGGACCTCAAACTGCCAAGGCGACGATACCGTGGCGATCTTCAGATGGCTGCAGGAATACGCCGCGGATGAAAACGGCTTCAAATGGGCGTCTCCCGACGGCTGGGACGCCGACCTTGACAAATCGAACAAAGGCGTGCTTGCCGTCATAGGCGGCGCGTGGCACTACAACACCGCGAAAGCCGCGCTCGGCGAAACGAACCTCGGCATCGCGCTTATCCCGACGTTCACGCTGACAGAAAAATCGGTCGAGGGACTGTCCGGCGTCAAGGCGGGCGACGTTTACAGAGGCGGCACGTTTGCGGACTGCAAGTGCTTTATGATAAACGCAAACTCCTCGAAGGATAAATACGCAAAGGAGCAGGAGCTCATTAAATTCATGTCGAATAAAGAGGCTCAGAACCGCTCGTACCTCGCCTGCCTGAACGTTCCGGCGTACGTCGGCGCGTCCTCATATATTGAGCAGTGCTACAAGGACGGCAAGGTCACGGAGAGCCAGTACAATCTGGCGGCGATGCAGGTAAGCATGGCGGAATGGGGCATCCCGCAGCCGTTCATCACCGGCACGCTCAACTCCTACTACTATTCAAAGAACGCTCCGTCCGTATTCCGCGCGATAGTCGATAAGACCGCGTACCCGACGACGGGCGACACGATACTTTCCGAAACGGAAAGCCTTGCCGGCATACGCAAAGCCCTGTACCTTGCGGAATACCTCTGGATGCACGGCACAACGCCCAAGGAATTCCCGGCGACGCTCCCCGATCCCGCCTGATCACGGTTTTCGTAAAATAAACATAATCGGATTTATTTGGAGGAAAACATGGGTACTGATGCAAAACGGGACCGCAGAACGAAGCGGTCGGGTTTCTTCAGAAAGATCGGAAACGCTTTTTCCGAGTTCGGAAAGAGATTTACCGACGGATCGATAGGTACCAAGCTTTCACACTTTATATTCGGAGCGGGCAGCATTTACCACGGACAGATAATAAAGGGGATACTGTTCTTCCTCATACAGGCGGGCATCCTCGCCGTAATGATATTCTGTCCGTCGATAAACAACACGCCGTACGGATGGAAAGCGCTTGTAAACCTTTCGCTTAAGAACGTATCTGAGGGCGGCGTATTCGACCCCGCCACGGGCGAAATGACGGTCGGCTCCGACTGTAAGCTGATGATACTGTTCGGCTTTGTCACAATAGCTTTGATATTCATATATTTCATAGTCTGGAATCTGAATATCGCGTCGTCTTACAAGGCGGACAACGATAAAAAGGTCGGCAAAAAGCCGACGACGTTCAAAGAAGACTGCAAGCAGCTGCTTGACGGTAAATTCCACGTGATGATGCTGACGCCCACGTGCATCGCGGCGACCGTTTTCACGGTGCTGCCGACGATCTTCATGATCGCGCTCGCGTTTACGACGTACAATCAGGAGGATATGCACAAGCTCGGCACAAACCTGTTCAACTGGAACGGCATACAGAACTTCATCTCCGTTTTCACGGGTGAAGGCTCGCTCGGCTTTGAGATAAAGAACAGATTTCTGCCCGTACTCGGCTGGACGTTCATCTGGGCGATATTCGCAACGCTGTCCTGCTACTTCGGCGGCATAATCCTGGCGCTTCTCATAAACAAAAAAGGTCTCAAGGGCAAAAAGGTGTTCCGTACGCTGTTCATCCTCACAATCGCCGTGCCGCAGTTCATTTCTCTTCTCGCGGTGCGCAACCTGCTCGGCGAGTACGGACCGATCAACTCGCTTCTGCAGAGCCTCGGATGGATACGGGAGCCGATAGGCTTTCTGGGACTCAAGGCGACGGACAGCGAGATACTTGCAAAGGTGATGGTCATTATAGTAAATATGTGGGTCGGTATACCTTATACGATGCTTATGACGTCGGGTATACTGATGAACATACCGACAGACCTTTACGAGGCGGCGAGAGTCGACGGAACGTCAACGGTGAAGATGTTCTTCAAGATAACGCTGCCGTACGTAATATTCATCACCACGCCTTATCTCATATCGAGCTTTGTCGGAAATATAAACTCGTTCAACACGATATATCTTCTGACGGGAGGCGGACCGACATATACCGGCTATCAGGCGGGCGGTACGGACCTGCTCGTGACGTGGCTGTATAAGGTCACGATTGACAAGGGCTCGTATAATACGGGCGCGGTCATAGGTATCTTCACGTTCCTTATCACCGCAACGATAACGCTTATAACGTACAGGCGAAGCAAGGCGTACAATGAGGAGGATACTTTCCAATGAGTAATGATATCAAAATCAAAAAATTCAGCAGTCAGTCAAGGAACCGCCGCATAAGCCTCGCCGTGACGTATACGGTGCTGGCGGTAATGGCAGTCGTCTGGCTCATACCGCTTCTGTGGATATTCATCTCGGCGTTCCGCTGCGAGTATCAGCCCGACGGTACGTTCATCGGACGCGTAACGAGCAATTTCTTCCCGCGCGCGGTCGGTTTTGAGAATTTCAGACTGCTGTTCACTGAGAAGTATTACGGCGTTGACCACGCGTTTCTGCGCTGGGTAGTGAATACGCTGATCATTTCCGTAATCGACTGTATCATTTCAACGTTTCTCGTGCTTTCCGTCGCGTACTGTATCGCAAAGCTGAAATTCAAACTGAGAAAAGCTTTCATGAACATAACGATGATACTGGGACTTTTCCCGGGCTTCATGAGCATGATAGCGATATACTTTTTGCTCAAATCCATCGGACTTTCGGGCAACCCGGAGCACCCGGAGCTTTCGCTCGTCGGCCTCGTCCTCGCGTACAGCGCAGGCGCGGGCCTCGGCTTCCAGATAGCAAAGGGCTTCTTCGACGTCATACCTAACGCGCTCGTAGAGAGCGCAAAGCTTGACGGATGTACTAACTTCAAGGTGTTCTGGAAGATAATACTGCCGCTCGCAAAGCCGATAATCATTTATCAGGCACTCATGAGCTTCACGGGACCGTGGATGGACTTCATATTCGCAAAGGTCATAATCGGCGCGGATAACGCGAAATACTGGACGGTTTCCGTCGGGCTTTACTCGATGCTGTTCGGAACGCACCCGGATACCAACCTGTTCACTCAGTTCGCCGCGGGCTGCGTCATAGTAGCGATCCCGATAGTCACACTGTTCATGTTCTTACAGAAGTACTACGTGGAAGGCGTGACCGCCGGCGCGGTAAAAGGATAGTCGATCAAAAAAAGCATAAGCAAGATAAAAAAATTTGCGCAAAATACGGCGCGGCATCGAAAGGTGCCGCGCCGTTTGCCGTGCTTTAAGAGATCACACCTCCAAACGAGGAGTCGATTTTGCCGATTTGTTCGCTTTCTCCGTACCTCCGTGCCGTCTTTACCGGCGGAAAAAGTCGATAAGCTCGTTTTTGAAGGCTGGGAAAGCCTTTTTATCAGCCCTCGCTGTAATAGATTATCACGTTATCCTTGCCGGTTACAAGCGACCTTTGAACTGCGCCGCCGGAGCTTTTTTCAACGTAATAATGTACCGTCACGTAATCGCCGTCGAATTCAACCGTCACGGGGTACGTCGCGCGCGGCGTGCCGCTCGTCTTTTCGGAGCGCAGATAACCGTCGCCGTAGTCGAAAAGCGGGAGTATGCTCGTCCTGCCTGTCGCGGTTGGGATATACACTTCAATTATCTCTTTGTTTTTCAGATCCGGGGCTGAAGACGCGGGCTCGTATGAGGACGGGGTCTCGCCCGGATTTTTCGTCGTATCGTCAACGGCGGGAGCGTAAGCGCATGAGCAGAGAAGCACCGTCATGATCACGAGCATAACCGAAATGAGGATGTTTATCTTTTTCATTTTTTCACCTTACCGACAAAGCGGTTTCCTTTCGGTATGATTATATCATACACAAGACGTAATGTCAATATCACTGCGGCAAAATGACGCGCGGATCATATAATGGTAAAGACGGGATAAACCCCGCCGAAAAATAAGAAAAGGAAAGCATTTTATAATGCGACCGCAAAATGTACAGTAACAACAGATATGCACGCAGACGTCCTGCGGCGGTATATGAGGCAAGCGCCGCGCAGGCTGAGACGGCGGCGGAGGAAAACGTAAAATGCGGCGGAGAACAGGTATATGCAATGGCGTACGTCACGCCGCAGGAACCCGGCGAGATATTTTCGGACCGCGACGCACTTTTGTGCGGAACGCTGTTCCCGGCGCTTTATCTGCCGTATGAGGGAGGCAGAAGGATATGACGGGAAAAGACGGACTTATGAGAAGTATAACTGAGGTCAGCTTCACGCTTGACGAGCTGAGACTGTTTCTTGACACGCATCCCGACTGCGAGGAAATGCTGTCGGTGTTCAGGGCAAAAGAAGAGGAAAGAGCCGGGCTTGTGGGAAAATACACGGAAAAATACGGAGATATAGAGGGATATTATCCTGAAACGAAAAACGGCTGGAGCTGGAACGCGGCGCCGATGCCGTGGAAAAAGGAGGCGGATAACTGATGTGGGAATATGAGAAAAGACTGCAGTATCCCGTTAAAATAAAGCGCCCCGACGCAAAGGCGGCGAAAATAATCATAAGCCAGTACGGCGGACCGGACGGAGAGCTCGGCGCGTCTCTGCGCTATCTTTCACAGCGTTTCGCCATGCCGGACGATCGCGTCGCAGGATTAATGACGGATATAGGTACAGAAGATTTATTTTGTGCATTATAAAACTTCAGATCAAATCATCGAAAAGACGGCATTTTTAAACACGCTGTGACTTAACTTTATTTTATATAAAATGGAAAAAAGTATTTAATATTAAACTCTTGACTTTTATCTTCTTTTGTGATATACTAACTTGAAGCATAATGCGGAAGTATACATTTTAATGGGTGCGTACAAGCATCAGGCGAAAAATCCATAAAGCGGTCGGATTATTGCGTTTTTACAGCTTTGGTAAAAATCCGAAGATAATATAAAACATTGTTGGTATGATACCCGTCATTTCCCGTTTAGCACCTGCGTTCCGGATGTTGACGTTAAACTTTAAGGGGAAAGTGCGCCCTTTTTCGGCTTCTTGCCACAAGATCATCATAGAGGGTGGGATTTAATATATGCGTAACCGCGAAATACAAAGATGGCTCAAAAGAAACTCAATAGAAAAACCCCTGACGATAAGAGATGAAACCGGAATGTTAGACCCCACCGCATACGAAGCCGTCCTCAAAATCGTCAAAGACGAAAAGAAAGCCCTCATCGCACGCTACTTCGCCGCAATTCAAAACACCGCTACATTATCTGCAGAAGACGAGCAAGAATTGCAGAGCATATTAGATAACAATAAGAATTCTCAAAAAAGAAAAACGGTTGAACCCGATGTTGCTTTTAAGCGGATGTGATATTCTTTAAAACATTCGCAAATGAGAAGGTGTTGCTTTGACTTTAGATGGTATGAACAACCGCCTAATAAAACCGATGAAAGTTAAGTGGCATAACCTGCCATTGTAACATGTTACGCTATATCTGTTCTGTAGAGTCAATATATTTTGATAAAAGTTTTAAATTTATTTTACCAAGAAGTGGAGTTTGAAATGAAAAAAGTTTACAACATTCCCTTTTCACCACCGGATATTTCCGAAGCGGAAATAGCAGAGGTTTGTGCTGCCCTTAGGAGCGGTTGGATCACAACCGGACCAAAAGTTAAGAAGTTTGAAAAGCAAATTGCTGATTATCTGAATGTTTCATCTGCAGTTCCCAACTGTGTATGCTTAAATTCACAAACGGCTTGTGCAGAAATGAGCTTAAGACTTCTTGGCATCGGTCCGCAAGAAGGTGGATCTTGCTCCGACGAAGTAATCACTTGCGCCTATACATATACTGCATCTGCCTCTGTAGTTTGTCATATAGGAGCAAAGCTTATTCTTGTTGATTGTGAGAAAGATTCTCTTGATATTAACTACGATGCGGTTGAGGCTGCGATAAACGAGCATACAAAAGCTATAATACCTATAGACATTGGTGGCGTTCCTTGTGATTATGATCGGCTATATGAAATAGTTGAAAGAAAAAAGAGTATGTTCAAGCCATCAAATAGGATTCAAGAAGCTATTGGACGTGTGGCTATTGTTGAAGATGCTGCACATGCTTTTGGCGCTTCTTATAAGGGCAGAAAGATTGGTACTATTGCTGATTTTACAGACTTTTCTTTTCACGCTGTAAAGAATTTGACAACTGCAGAGGGCGGTGCTGTTACATGGCGTCACATTGAAGGAATTGATGATGCCGAGATCTATCATCAATATCAATTATTTAGTCTTCACGGCCAAAGCAAGGACGCTTTCAAAAAGAATCTGCCCGGCATGTGGGAATATGACATAGTTGCTCCGTTATATAAGTGTAACATGACGGATATGCAGGCGGCGATGGGACTGGCACAGTTAGGGCGATACCCGAATATGCTTATTCGAAGAAAGCAAATCGTCGAAAATTATGATGCAGCATTTAAGCCGCTTGGCATAGAAGTGTTGCCGCATTATACGAATGATCATATTTCCTCAGGACATTTGTATATCACACGTATACCAGGAATTACGGACGAGCAACGACGGGAAATAATTATCAAACTGGCAGAGCAAGGTGTCAGCACGAACGTACACTACAAACCGCTACCGATGCACACAGCATATAAGAATTTAGGCTTTAACATTAAAGCTTTTCCAAATTCTTATGCTCAATATGAGAATGAGATCACTCTTCCATTAAATACTTGCTTAGCGGATGATGAGGTGGATTACATCATTGAGACCTACTGCCGCATTGTTCGTAAGTATATTTGAGGTATCAAATGCTTTTAAAAAAATGGGAAGATCTGCCCGAATTTATGCGTACTACCGAGGTTCGCCCTTATTGGGAGATCTTGAATAAAAAGCGCTTTCAGTTATTGCTAAAACGAGTTTTTGATTTCGTTGCTGCATTTATTTTGCTTTTAATTCTCGCTCTTCCGATTGGAATTATCGCTGTGATGATAAAACTTGATTCCAAGGGTCCCGTGTTTTTTCGTCAGGAAAGAATTACTACATACGGAAAGCATTTCAGAATCCATAAGTTTCGAACAATGATCAATAATGCGGACAAAATTGGATCAACTGTAACAGTGGTGAACGACAGTCGTATCACGAAGGTAGGAGCAAAAATTCGCCATGCTCGCCTTGATGAATTACCACAGGTGCTTGACGTGCTCACCGGAAATATGAGTTTCGTAGGCACGCGTCCAGAAGCGGTGAAGTATGTGGAACGCTACAAACCAGAGTATTACGCGACACTTTTGATGCCAGCAGGGATTACGTCTGAAGCGAGCATAAGATACAAAGATGAAGCAAAGCTGATAGATGTTGCGAAGGATGTTGATGATGTTTATATAGAACGGGTGCTTTCAGCGAAAATGAAATGGAATTTGGAATCAATCAAAAGGTTTCGATTTCTAAGAGAAATACTTACAATGTTTAGAACCGTATTAGCGGTTCTTGGTAAGCAATACAATTGAATGGGAGAAAAAATGATAGACGGACTTGTTTCAATTATCATGCCATCGTGGAATACGGCAGGTTTTATTTCAGAATCTATTCAGAGCGTTATTGATCAAACTTATCAATCTTGGGAACTGATTATTGTGGATGATTGTTCTACCGATAATACTGATGAAGTTGTTGCATCGTTTGATGATCCTCGGATTAAGTATATTAAGAACGATAAAAATTGTGGTGCTGCATTAACTCGAAACCGCGCTTTACGAGAAGCGCAGGGGGAATGGATTGCTTTTCTTGATTCTGATGATTTATGGGCAAGTGAAAAACTCGAGAAACAAATAACTTTCATGAATAAGAATAATTATGTTCTTTCTTATACAGAGTATGAGAAAATAGACGAAGAGAACAATCCGTTACATATTTATGTTTCTGGTCCAACTATAGTCAATAGAAAAAAAATGTATCACTATGACTATATTGGTCAACTAACGATGATATATAGCGCAAAGCATTTTGGACTGATTCAAATTAAGGATATTAAAAAGAATAATGACTATGCAATTAGGTTAAAACTTTTTAAGATTCCGAATACAGAAGGTCATCTTTTGAGAGATAATCTAGCTAAATACAGAGTTCGAAAGAGAAGTATTAGCCATGATAAGCTACGTAAGAAACTGAAAAGTCACTTTGATTTATTTCATTTGTGTGACGAAAGATCTACCCCAATTGCTTTTTGGTATGCATGTCGGAATATGTGGTTTGGTTTTTTAAAGAAATCAAAATATGAAACCTCAATTGATAGTCATTAGATAATGGTATCTTTGAAGGCACTTTTTTGACAAGTGTTTATAAATCTTGGAATAATCAATCTGTAGTTCCCGGGATTTTTCTAATTTCATTTGACCCCTTGAAAAGTAATAGCAATCGAGCTCGGGAACTACAGTTATATTGTGATAAAGTTATTTCCCTACGCTGGAGGCCCTAAAATGAAAGTCATCATTCTTAGCGACTACTTTGATGAAAAAGCAGAAGCGTATTTAAAAGGCTTTTGCAAATCAAATTACAATAAATCTGGGCTGTTTTATCAACGTAATCTTTTTTCTGGATTTGTTAAAGTTGTTGGTGAGGAAAATGTAAAAATGTTTTGCTGCCCGACATGTGGCACGTTTCCTAATGAAACAAAACTTTTTTGGTCGCCTGAATTTAAATCGGATAAGGAAAGCATTGAATATATAGGATTTATCAACATTTTGTACTTAAGAAATATTTTTAGGTATATAGGATTGAAGAGACATCTTAGGAGATATTTGAAGACTATTTCGAAAGAAGAGCAAGTGATAGTACTGACGATCCAAATGCACCATCCATTTATGAAGGCATTTAGGTTTATAAAAAAACAATTTCCAAATGCCAAATCCTGCATTAATATTTGGGACTATCCTAATTTTGTTGATTTTCGAAATAATAATGCACTCAAAAAGGCACTTAGAAACTTTAATTATAATAGAACAATGCGATTACTTAAAGATTATGATTTGTGCTTTTATTTAAGTAAAGGGATGGAAGAACTTAATATATACAAAAATCAATACATAGTACATGAAGGTATTCTATCTAATGATCAATTACAGAATTATGATCGTATTAAACGAGTTATAAGAAAGGATGATAAATTTCATGTTGCTTTCACAGGCAGATTGACAAGAGCTGAAGGCGTACTTGACCTAATTTCTGCCATATGCGAAATAGGTGATGATAGCATAGTATTAGAAATTGCAGGTGGTGGAGATGTGGAAACCGATGTTGTTAAGGCGAGTCAGGAAAATAGCAATATAGTATTTCATGGCTTGTTAACTCGTGAAAAGGTTGTTGAAATGCAATGTAGAGCAGACTTATTTGTTTTACCTAGATTACCTGAGGATTATACGAAATATTCTTTTCCATCAAAACTTTGCGAGTACATTGTTGCAAAAAAGCCAATCTTAACAAGACCATTACCGTGTTTTGATTCTTATTTACTTTCACGTTTTTTCATTTTTTCAGACGAAAATAATGATTATTTGACAATGCATCTTAAAAATGCAATAAAAGAAGCAAGGAATTACAAAGGTACTATAGATTATGATGAGTTTATAAAAAAGAATATGAATGATAATATTGCAAATGAAATAATATGCAAATTGTTAAAACAACATAATGCAAAGACTCATATATAACATAATAAATGAATACTGTCAGATTATTTGGGATAATGGTTATAATGGGATATGGTGAGATATGATATATTTTGCAGTAATTGGCGTATGCTTTTTTCTTAATTTCTTTGCAATAAGACAATATAAAACGTTTGTCTTTAAATTATCATTTATTGTACTGTTTGTTTTTTCGGCACTAAGATATAATTATGGTAGTGATTATACATCTTATCACGCATATTTTGATCATGTTAAAGCCGGTGTTGAGAATCTAGAAATCGAAGAGGTTGGGTTTTATTATATCAATAAAATCTTCCCGAACTATTACTTGATGGTAGCGGTTTTTTCAGCTATTTTTTTGATATTTATTTATAAAATTATTGTTCACTATTTAGAGCCAGATGAATATAAGTATGCCATCTTGATCTTTTTAATTGATCCTTACCTATTCTTGATGTCTTTATCTATGATGAGACAAGCGATTGCAATAGTATTATTTGCAATCGCAATACATTTCGCTAGAGAAAAAAAATACATTTACTATCTTTTAATTTGCCTTTGTGCAATGACCATTCATACTAGCGCCATTGTTCTTCTTCCATTTGTCTTTATTGCTAATACAAAAAAGGATTTTTTAACTAAGCCAAAGTGGGTAATAACTATCTTAATTATTCTATTTGTATTCAGTTCGACGCTAGTTACTCCACTAGTTGAATGGGTTCTGAAAGCATTTAACGATTCTAACTATACATATTATTATCAAACTATTCAAACGAATACCTTACGTGCAACTCTTTTATCGTCCATTCCTCTTATATACATATGTTTTAATATTTCAAAATTAGAAGAAGATAAACTAATGTATTCAAAAATATCGGTGTTTGCATATTTTATGGATGTGTTTTCTTATAAATATGGAATGATTGGCCGCTTTGGTTATTATTTTGCGTTTTTTAAGATAATAGCGCTACCATCGATATTTGTTTATAACTTACGTAATAGTAAAGGAAAAGATAGAATAATTAATGTATGGATTTTTCCAACCGTCATACTATTGATTTACATTTTACGACTCTATTCTTTCTTTACTAATCCGTTATGGGAGAGTTTTACAGACTATCGTACTATCCTTGAATTGATTTAGGCATAATACATACTTTTACATTTTTGAACTGTATGGTAGTTGTTTAGGAGGTCCTATTTATGAAATTTGCACTTATTAATACATATTGTGGATATGGAAGTACTGGGAATAATATGATAAATAATTATAATAGATTGACTAGTTTAGGACATGAGGTTAAGGCATTTTACGGAATTAGAAAACAGAAATTTAAAAATAAAGATTTTGTATTTTTCGGGAACTGTTTCTTTTTATATTTGCTTCGATATCATATTGATGAGATTCTTGGTACTATGGGATTGTTTTGCGTTCTTCCGACTATTCGCTTAATTCACAGTTTGAAAGAATACAAGCCAAACATTGTTTGGCTGAGTAACATTCATGGAGATTATGTTAACGAGTACTGGTTATTATCATTTTTGAAAAAAAACAAAATCCTCACTGTATGGGGATTACCAGATGAATATGCTTTTTTAGGTAAATGTTGTAGTGTTACAGAATGCAAGAAATACCTTGATAAAAAAGGATGTTCTAAATGTCCGAGATTAAGAACCTATCCAAGAAGTTATATATTCGACAATTCTCATTTAAAATTTAAGCTGAAACAGAAGGCATATAATGGATTTGATAAGTTGATATTGCGTTCTGCTCCTTATGTAATAAATAATGCAAGAAACTCAGTTCTTCTTGGAGACAAAGAAATGTACGAATCCGATTCATCTATTGATACGGAAAATATTTTTTATCCAAGAGAGAATCATTCTCTTTATGAACGGTTTTCAATCGGAAGAAACACACGTGTCATACTTACTTGTGCACCATTTAAAGAACCGCTCAAAGGGGTAAAATATTTGTTAGATGCAGCAAAAGAGTGCGAGCAGGAGGATATACTCTTTTTGAATATTGCATTTGACGCTGATAAATCTATATGCCCGAAGAACTATATCCCATTACCCTATATAAAGGATAAGAATATCATAGCGGATTATTATTCTTTGGCTGATGCATATGTTTGCACAAGTTTATCGGATGCTCAACCAAACACTTGTTTGGAAGCGCTTGCTTGTGGGACCCCTATAATTGGCTTTAATATATCTGGTGTACCTTTTATTGCCCCTAACAAGTATGGAGTTTATGTCGAGCCCAAAAATACCTGTCAACTTGCATCAGCAATAAAGGCGGTTAAGAAAAAAACTCCTGAAACTATTAATGGATGTAGACAATATGCAGAAAGTAGATTTGGAATAAAAGCTTCAGAAAAGCGGTTTAATGATTTTATTGATATGATTTGTGAGAGGGTAGTCCGCAGTAATAGTGTTAAAAACGAGGTATTGAATGAAGTACAGTAACAAAACAGTTGTCGGCTCATTATTAGCAAAGTTTGTTGAACAATTGTCGGTTAAACTAACATCATTAATCGTTGGCATTGTTCTAGCAAGAATATTAGATGTGACTGACTTCGGCATCGTGGCAATACTTACTGTATTTGTTCATATAGCAAGTTCAATAATAGAAGGTGGGTTAAGTACTTCCCTTATACAAAAAAAGGAAGTTGATGATGTGGATTACTCGACAGTCTTTTATACTTCCTTGGGATTGGCATTAATACTTTACCTTATTTTATTCTTTTCGTCAGATTTAATTGCTTCTATTTATGATAATTCCTCAATTGCTGTTTATTTGAGAGTTATTGGACTGATGCTGTTCCTTACACCTTTTAATTCTGTTCAACTAGGTTTTGTTTATAACAATATGCTTTTTAAGAGACTACTGATTTCGACATTAGTTGCCTCCATTATATCTGGCGCTGTAGGAATCGTGATGGCAAAAATCGGTTTTGGGGCATGGGCATTGGTTGCACAAACTATTTTGAACAGCATGGTATCAGTTATAATGTTACTAATTCTTGTTAAGTGGAAACCCAGAAAACAATTCTCTTTTAATAAACTCAAATATCATTTTTCATATGGCTGGAAGTTATTGCTTTCGTCTGTTTTAGATACTCTCTACAACGAAATGAGATCTCTTGTTATTGGTAAGAGATATACCGTTGATGATTTATCATTTTACAACCGTGGTGATTCGTACCCCAAAACAGTAATGACTAGTTTGAATAATGCTGTCCAAACGGTGATGTTTCCTGTGTTATCCGCCGAGCAAGATGATCTTGAGAGTTTGAAATCAGTTATGAAAAAAACGGTTGCTCTTAGTTCATTTATCATTTTTCCAATTATGGCAGGGTTCGCTGCGACTGCTGAAAGCTTTGTAAGATTAGTATTAACTGATAAATGGTTGCCTTGTGTTCCGTATTTGCAATTGGCATGTTTGATTTATGCTATTCAGCCAATTAATTCATGCAATTTACAGGCAATCAAAGCGATAGGCCGAAGTGATATTTTTCTTATTCTGGAAGTGATAAAAAAGCTAATTGGTTTTTTGTTACTATTTCTATCTGTTATTATATTTAAGACACCAATGGGAATTGCAATAACCGCATCTATATATGCTCCAATTCAACTGATTATAAATGTTTATCCAAACAGAAAGTTAATTCATTATTCATTTTTAGAACAGTTAAAAGATATCGCTGTTCCATTATGTATGTCAATAACAATGTTTGTTATTGTTTACTTACTGAATACTATTAACGTTGCATTGATCTTAAAAATTGCAATTCAAATTGTTGCAGGAATTGTAGTTTATGTTTTTCTTTCGTGGATTTTTAAAATTCCTGCGATGTATTTGTTGATTTCAAAGATTAAGACAATTATGAGAAGGAAATAAGAATGAAAAGAATATTAGTTATAGGTGCTTCAAATTTACAGGTTCCTGCCATATTAAAGGCCAAAGAAATGGGTTTTTTTGTTGGAGTGGTTGACTATAATCCAAACGCTATGGGCGTCAAATATGCTGATAAGTATTATAACATAAGTACAATTGATCAAAATGGTGTTTTAGAAGCGGCACAAGACTTTAAAGCTGATGGTATTGTAACTATGGCAACCGATATGCCTATGAGATCTCTTGCTTTCGCATGTGAAAAGTTGAAGTTAAATTGCATATCTTATGAGACTGCAATTAATGCAACTGATAAAGGAAGAATGATTGAAGCATTTGACAAAGCCAATGTTCCGCATCCTTGGTATTATATTATAAACGACAAAGATGATTATGATTCTGTACTTCCAAAACTGTCATTTCCACTTATCTCTAAGCCAGTTGATAATTCTGGGAGTCGTGGGGTTATCTTGGTAAAAAATCCAAAGGAAATGGACGAGGCATATAAATATAGTTCTAAGAATGGGCGAAGTGGAAGAATTATCATTGAAGAATATATGCAGGGACCTGAAGTAAGTGTTGAAATAGTTGTTGTGGATGGTGAACCGCACATTCTTCAAATTACCGATAAACTAACTACGGGTGCTCCCCACTTTGTTGAAATGGGGCATTCTCAGCCAAGTAGCCTTTCCTGGCAAACACAATGTGATATTAAACGGGTTGCAAGATTGGCGGTGCTCGCGGTCGGAATAACAAATGGAGTTGCTCATGCTGAAATGATTATTACAGACAGTGGACCTAAGATGGTTGAGATTGGAGCACGTTTAGGAGGAGATAGCATTACTTCCCATTTAGTGCCGCTTTCAACTGGTGTTGATATGGTTCGTGCTATGATTGAGATTGCATGCGGTGAAAAGCCTGATATAGAAAGAAAATTCACAATGGGAAGTGCAATAAGGTTTTTTAATGCGCCTAATGGTGTTATCAAAGATATTGATGGCATTGATAGGGCTAAAATGATTCCCGGTGTAAAAGATATTATTTTCACAAAAAAACCAGGAATGATTTCTTGTAATATAGGTAGTAGCAACGATAGAATTGGTTCTGTTATTTCTCAGGCGAATACGGCCAAGGAAGCAATAGCTATATGCGAAGAAGCAACAAGCGTTATTTCAATTCATGTCGATAGGGAGGTACAGAAATGAGTGAAGTATTTACAAATAAGACGTTATTAATTACCGGTGGAACGGGTTCATTTGGGAATGCGGTATTAAATCGCTTTCTTAATACGGATATCGCCGAGATTCGAGTTTTTTCCCGCGACGAGAAGAAACAAGACGATATGCGGCATGAGTTTCAAGCAAAAATGCCTAAGGTTGCGGGGAAGATAAAATTTTACATAGGTGATGTCAGAGATATCTCTTCTATTCGTTCCGCTATGCGCGGAGTGGATTATATTTTTCACGCAGCTGCATTGAAACAGGTTCCGTCATGCGAATTCTTCCCAATGGAAGCAGTTAGAACAAATGTTATAGGAACTGATAATGTTCTTACTGCTGCTATAGATGAAGGCGTGAAGTGTGTGATTTGTTTATCAACTGATAAAGCAGCATATCCGGTGAATGCTATGGGTATTTCAAAGGCGCTGGAGGAAAGAGTTGCTGTCGCCAAAAGTAGGACGGTTGACCCATCAAAGACAAGAATATGTTGCACTCGTTATGGAAATGTAATGTGTAGCAGGGGTTCTGTTATTCCTCTTTGGATTGATCAAATAAAGAATAAACAGCCGATTACTATAACTGAAGGAAAAATGACACGATTCATTATGTCTCTTGAAGAAGCGGTTGATTTGGTATTGTTTGCATTTGAACATGGAGTCAGTGGGGATATTTTGGTCCAAAAAGCGCCTGCCTGTACAATTCAGACACAAGTTGAAGCCGTTTGTGAAATTTTTGGCGGGAATAAGAATATGATAAAAAAGATTGGGGTACGACATGGTGAAAAAATGTTTGAGACACTGTTAACAAATGAGGAGTGTGCAAAAGCAATCGATATAGGGGACTTTTATAGGGTACCAAGCGATAACCGTGATTTAAATTATGATAATTATTTTACAAATGGTGATGATAAAAGGCCACTAATTCACGAATTTGACTCAAACAATACCGTTTTACTATCTATAGAAGAAGTTAAAGCTAAGTTGCTATCTCTTGATTACATACAAGAAGAATTACGCAAGGGATAATAAACACTTGGTTGATGACTAGAACATCAAATTACAAAGAATCTGAGAAAAGCAGCGGTATAACGCCAGTTGCCCGAAGTTTTAGCGCCAGCCTGTCGGGATGGACACCATCAGCACTAAGGGTGTGCTTCGATTCGAAACAAGGCGTCATTAGCTGCGAAATATGTCGATTGTTTGGGGGTCCCGCCTCAACCCCTGGGAGTTTATCGCTTTAGGGACTTCTGGGAAGAGTGGCAAAGCTTTTTTCTTGATCTTTATCCGGAGTGGTGGCGCAACTCCTCCGTTGATGTAGTACAAAAACTCGTGTAAGCGATGCTTGCGCACTGTAATTTACAGAATCATTTATTCTCACTCTCTTGATTAGTTCATTTTTGTGCTTTTGGGTTTTTTGTACACTTTAGAAGGATTGTTTAAACTATGCTTTTACGCCTTAATCATATCGATAAAACAGTCAGAAAGTACTTTTTGATAAAGGAGAAACATAACGATGGATATATGGAATCATAACGGCAGGCTAAAACTTCTTATTATTGTCGGGACGCGCCCTGAAATTATACGATTATCAGAAGTAATAAAAAAGTGTCGTGAATACTTTGATACGATTCTTGCACATACTGGACAGAATTACGACTACAGTCTAAATGGAGTATTCTTCAAAGATTTGGATCTCAAAGCACCAGAAGTGTACTTGGATGCTGTTGGAAAAGACCTTGGGGAAACTATAGGAAATATCATCACTAAATCTTATCATTTGATGATTGAAATTAATCCGGATGCCGTTCTTGTCCTCGGTGATACCAATAGTTGTCTTTCTGTAATTGGTGCAAAACGGCTTCATATTCCAATTTTTCATATGGAAGCTGGTAATCGTTGCAAGGATGAGTGTTTACCAGAAGAAACTAACAGACGTATAGTTGATATAATATCTGATGTTAACCTTGCATATTCCGAACATGCTCGACGTAATTTGGACGATTGCGGTTTGCCTAAGGAGCGTACATTTGTTACTGGATCCCCGATGGCAGAGGTTTTGCATAATAATCTTCATAAAATCCAAACGTCAAATGTTCTTGAAAAACTAGGACTTGAAAAGGGCAAGTATATTCTACTTTCTGCACATAGAGAAGAGAATATTGATACAGAAAAAAACTTTTTCAGCTTGTTTAATGCAATCAACAAGATGGCGGAAAAGTATGATTTACCTATTCTATATTCGTGCCATCCTCGTTCAAGAAAACGATTGGATGCATCGGGTTTCAAACTTGATTCACGTGTTATTCAGCACGAACCACTTGGCTTCCACGAATACAACTGCCTACAGATGAATGCATTTGCTGTTGTATCAGACAGCGGAACCCTTCCGGAAGAAAGCAGCTTCTTTACATCGATTGGCCATTCGTTTCCAGCGGTATGTATTAGAACAAGTACCGAGCGTCCTGAGGCCATCGATAAAGGGTGCTTTATTATCTCTGGTATTGACAGTAATGGGTTGCTTCAAGCGGTCGAAACCGCGGTTTCTATGGTTAAAAACAAAGACAATGGTTGCCCAGTTCCAGATTATATTGATGAAAATGTTTCAGACAAGGTTGTGAAAATTATACAGAGTTATACAAATATTGTGAATAAAATGGTTTGGAGAAAAAATTTAGTTTGAAATTGTAATTAGATTTTTTTGTCATTTATTTGCATGGGTTAAAAAATAGGAGTTTGTGATGCATACATTTTTCGTTTGTGGAGCTGGGCATCAAGGGTTTTCGATGGCAGCACACCTTTCATTAAATGGGGAAAGGGTGAATTTGTGGAATAGGACAAAGAATAATATTCAAGATTTAATTGATTCTGGAATCATTCACTGCTCCGGGATTATTGAAGGTGATGCACATATTGATAAGGTTTCAACCAATATCGCTGATGTAATAACTGATTTTATTATGATCACAACTCCAAGCAGTGCACACAAAGACATTGCACGGAATTTGGCTCAATTTATTAGGCCAGATATGATAGTAATACTAAATCCTGGTAGAACCTTTGGCGCTATTGAGTTCGCGGAAGAACTTAAAAAACATGGAGTTGAAACTCTTCCACAAATTGCTGAAACACAAACGATTGTCTATACATGTCGAAAAAATGGGCCGAACAGTACAAGTATTTTGGCTCTAAAAAATAATGTAGAAATTGCTGCGATTCGTGGTAGTAATATAGAATACATTATGCAAAGAATGCCAAATTGTTTAAAACCCCATTTTAGAATTGTTGGTTCTGTTGGACAGACATCCTTTTCCAATGTTGGGATGGTACTTCATTGTGCTCCTGTTCTAATGAATATTGGATGGATTGAATGTGAAAAAGTTGAATTCAAATACTACTATGATGGAATATCACGATCTGTAGCACACTTTTTGGAAAAAATCGATTATGAAAGGCAAACAGTTGCTTCTGCATGTGGATTCAAAGTCGAATCGGTAAAAGAATGGCTTAATAGGACATATGGAATTAATAAAGATTCGTTATATGAGAGCATTAGAGCTAACGAAGCATATAAAGAGATAGATGCACCTCCAACCCTGAATACCCGTTATTTATTTGAAGATGTTCCAAACGGTTTGGTTCCTATCGAAAGCATTGGTAAAGAATTAAGTATTCCTACACCAAATATATCAATAATTGTTGATCTTGCATGTTCAGTTATGAATGTTGATTATAGAGCAATGGGAAGATGTTTTACACTTACACAAATTCAACAGTATTTATGACTGCCCAACTTTTAATGTATTTTAAAATATGTCCATATATAATACACTGATGGGAAGATAATCGAACTCACGTTAGCTTGGACGATTGTGCAAAAAGCAATGTCTTCACAGATTGATATGATAAAGTGAAGTTGTAAATTCAGCAGTTCTTATATTGAAAACAAAAAAACGTTCGAGTATATGAAGACTACGCGTGTGAAAAACGCTAAAACAGAAGGGATGTGTTGTATAATAATATGTATTCAAAAATAGGATGATTTCATTTGTTGGGAGATTTTCGAATCCACCCAAACAGAAAAATGGCTACGGATGCGGATCGCATGCCATTTTTGGGAACAATTATTGCCGCAAACTACTTTTGAGGCCATTTATTTAAGGCATTCTAAACTATTTTTGGAGGTACAGTATTATGCCAGTTGAAGTTTGGTATATTTTAGGGTTGTTAGCAGTTATTTGCGTTACGTTTCTTTTGTTTAAAAGACCGATTTATGAGTGTATGTTCTATGGCTATGTACTCATGGTTATTATGACTGGAGAGTATAAGAATTTCTTTTACTATATTGGAAAAACTAGCACAGACACTTTGTTTTATGCAATTATAGCTTTCCTCGTTTTGGCAAAGATATTAGATGCAACTCATGCAATTGATTCGGTAGTTAATGTTATAGTTGCTGTATTAGGGCGTTTTAGAGGCGGAGCAGCATATACAGCAGTAATTGGCTCGACATTTATGGGGGCGCTTTCTGGATCTGGGGCAGGTAATGTTGCAACCACTGGAGTATTTACAATTCCAGCTATGAAAAAGAGTGGCGTACCTGCTCATCTAGCTGCTAATATTGAAAGTGCTTGTAGTACAATGGGAAATATGATCCCTCCTGCAGGTGTTATATTAACTGCATTGGCATGTTATAATGAGTTTAGCGGGAGCGAGATGTCACAATCCACTTTTTGGTTTGCATGTTGGGGAGTGGCTATTTGGTTTATTTTGCAGAGAATCATAACCACATTTGTTTTTTGTCGTGTGTATAAAGTCAAACCTATGCCAAAAGAGGATATTCCAAGAATAAAAGAGACACTTAAGGCGGGATGGAAAAATTTACTTCTTCCAGTAATTATTCTGCTTCCATTCGTACTTGATTACTTTCTTAAAGCAAACTTTTTTACTGAAAGACTTGGACCTGGCGCTGGAAACCTGAGTAGTAGTTTGTTGCTATTCACACCGGGTCTTGCTGCGATATATGCTCTGCTTGTTAATCATAAAGGAATAAAGATAAAAAGCATTGTTGAAACAGTTAAAAAATCTGTAACTGGTATAGTTCCAGTAGGTGCCACAATCTTTTTTGCGTATTGTATCAGTAACCTATTCTCAGCCACAAATGTTGGAACTAATATTGGTGAATTCATTAAGGGATGGAATATTCCTATTGTTGCAATTGCATTTATTGTTCCACTAATTACTGCAATTTTGGGTATGGTTTTTCCGGGATCAGCTCAGACTAAGATATTTGGAACAACCATAATATCTGTTTTTGCTGCTGCTGGAGGGAATCCATTATTAGCTGCGGTGATGTTGCCTGTTATAACTGGGGCGATGGAGGGGATGACCCCACCTCTTGCCTTATGCACGTATACCGCTATGGGAATTGCAGGGTCAAAATTCAAAGAAACAACTTTGAACTGCTTGATTTGGGTTGGTTTACACTATCTTTTGTCAGTTATTTGTTTACTGGGTATTCTTCCAATTATGGGGCTGTGAGGTGATTATTATGAAAAAAGTATCAAATGTTGTTTTAACGATTTTTTCAATAGGTATTATTATATGCTTATTTGCTGGAGGATTAAGTTTTTTAGGGTATATAGTTGGTCTAATAGTAGGTGGTGATACTGCCACTAATATATGCACATGGGTTTTTAAAACATATTTACCAATTGTAATAATTGCTACATCCGTTTTTACCGGAATTGGCTTAATTGGTATGTATTTTAGTCGTCAAAAAGCATTAACTGCCAAAGCAGATAAAACAGATAAGTAATATAGCCAATATCCGAAAAGAAAAAAAACATCAAGGTGAGTAGATATTTCTCGTTGATAAGGCGTTAATCAGTTGATTAATGTCTTATCAACCAATTTATAAGTGGTAAGATGGAACAAAAAATGAATGCAAGTAAAAATGAAACATTTGGATTAATAAAAACATTGGTTGATGCTCATACAATGGGAGTGCATGCTGCGGCCGCATTATTACGTGATTGCGGATACCGAGTATTGATTTCACCAAAGACTATTGAATATGCTATGGAAAGAATATTCAACGAAAGTTCCCAAAATGTACTATTAGATTGGATAGATGACAATCATATAGTTCGAATTGGTTTTTCTTACCGACTAGATCCTGATACGGCAGTTGAATTATTAGGGAGGCTAATTCATTTGCTGAAAGAAAAAGGGTATTATGAATGTGCCAATTCTAAAATAAAAAGTATTTTCTTTGCGGGTCTAACCCCAGCGTGTGAGAAAATTGATAAGGAATACAAAGGAAGAGTATCAACATTTCGAGGCGGAGAATCTGCTGAAGAGACGCTTCTTGTAATGGGTGTTCCTTTTGATGATATTCCTAAGACTATCAAAGAAGGGTGCCAATACGACAAAGATCTTGCCAAATTTGGACAAAGAATCATTAGGGCGGGTGAATATCGAAATATGAAATCACCTGAACGAAATTTATATCGAGAATATGGAACCATGAAAGATACGCTTGAATTGAGGCTAGACCATAATTTTAAAGGTGGTTTTCAGCCAATTATTCGAGCACACTCGGGACCGTATTCTGACGACAGAAGCCGTCGTGCGTGTTTGAAAGAGTACCAAGATTGGTGTCATGAACTAGGGAAAGCTGGCTTTTTGGATGTTCTTTCTATTGGTTCATCCCAACTTTCGCAGTCGAATTTTGGTGAAAACTGGGATGGTAAGCCAAATGGAGGAGGAGTTCCAGTTAATTCAGAGGCTGAGTATTTTGATATTTGGCAAGCTGCAAGACCAATGCTTGTTCGGACATATTCTGGAACGAAAAATATGATAAAGCTTGCTGAACTTTACGAACGAAGTATAAACATTGCATGGCATGCGTTATCTCTTTGGTGGTTCAATGAACTCGACGGCAGAGGTTCCAACTCTCTATATGATAATCTTAAAGAGCATCTTGAGACAATTCGTTTCATCTCATCAACAGGGAAACCTGTGGAAACTAATGTACCACATCATTTCGCATTTCGCGGTGCAGATGATATAACTTATATCATTTCAGGGCTTCTGGCTGCAAAGACCGCTAAAAAATATGGTACCAAAACATTCGTCCTTCAAAATATGCTAAACACTCCTCGTAGTACTTGGGGAATACAAGATCTTGCAAAAGGAAGAACATTGCTTAAGCTTGTCAAAGAACTAGAGGATGAAAGTTTTAGAGTTATTTATCAAACAAGAGCAGGACTTGATTATTTTAAACCTAACCTTGAAATCGCCAAGGAGCAACTTGCCACTGTGACGGCTTTAATGGATGATATTGAGCCGCTTAATGAAATGAGTCCGGAAATCATTCATGTCGTTAGTTATTCAGAAGCGCTTTTCCTAGCAACACCAGACATCATAAATGATAGTATAAAGATTACCAAAACGGCATTAAAAGAATACAGAAATCTGAAGAAACAAGGACTTACTCCTGATGTAATGACAGACGAAATAATGAAACGTCAATACACTCTTGAAGCTGCATGCCGCAAAATTATCCGAGCAATGGAGGAATCAATACCCAATCTATATAGTCCGGAAGGACTGTACTTGGCCTTTGTTGGGGGATGGTTACCTGTTCCTGAATTATGGTCGGATTCTGATGAGTTTGTTCATGCTAAAGGATGGGGAACTCGGATGACAAACGGTGGTGTTGTTTTGTGTGATCATGATATGATTGTAACAACTGATTATCGCATAAATCGCTGTATTAACAATATGGTGGATGCAAACTATATATTTAAGCATAAGTATACAGACGTGAGGTGACTAAATGGTTCATTTATATTATGGAGATGGAAAAGGGAAGACAACAGCTGCGATTGGTATGTGTATTAGGGCTGCAGGACATGGGTTACCTGTGCTTTTTGTCCAGTTCCTAAAAAATGATAAATCTGGGGAAGTTTCAATACTTCAAAACATTCATAATATTAAAACGCTTCACAATCCATGTGATTTCGGCTTCGTTTTTCAAATGACTGAACGACAGAGAGAAAAGACCGCATGTGAATTTGATAGAATGTTAGAAAATGCTATAGATTCTAATGCTTTTTTGATTGTCCTCGACGAAGTTTTGCATGCTTTAAATGCGGGACTAATTGAGAAGCCTAAACTTGAAAAAGTATTAGAAAAGAAAGGCGATATTGTACTCACTGGAAATGAAGCTCCTCAGTGGATAATTGATAAATCTGACTATATATCTAGGATTGAAAAAATTAAACACCCATATGATTTGGGGGAAAAAGCAAGGATAGGAATAGAATACTAGTATATTTTGTGAATATCCTTAATCTAATCGGTTAGAAATATACACAAAGGAGAGTCTCAGCTTACAACAGTCAAGACTTATTCGCCCCTTTTGACACATATTTTGGACTAATCTTACATAATTCTTAAGAATGATTTGATTTAGAATTGACATAGTATTGTCGGAGGTTATAACTATGTATTTTAAAAACAAAAGACTATTGATATTAGGCGGGACTAGATTGATGGTTCATGTTGTAGATACTGCAAAAAGAATGGGTGTTTATACAATCGTTACAGATATGGATCCAAACTCACCTGCAAAACGTTTTTCAGATAAGTGCTATAATATTAGTACTTCGAATATTGATGAAATCGTCAATATGGCAAAGATGGAACATATTGACGGCGTTTTTGCGGGTTATGATGATCAGAATACTGGATTTGCGGTTGAAATCTGTAAAAGGTTGGGATTGCATTTTTATGCTAATAAAGAACAGATTCAATTAACTAAAAACAAAATTGAGTTTAAGAATTTGTGCAGATCATATAACGTTCCTGTTGTAGTGCAGTATGATAACGAACATATTGTATTCCCATGCGTTGTTAAACCTGCTGACAGTTACTCATCAAAAGGTATTACAATTTGTTATAATGATAAGCAATTGAATGAAGCTATTAACTTTGCAAAGAGTTTTTCCAAATCGGGTCAATACTTGATTGAAAAATATATGGACAGTGAGAGTTCTAATTGTGTAAACATAGATTACATAATCGTGGATGGTAAAATAGTTTTGTCAATTGTCGGAGATAAGTATGTTATCCGGCAAGAGAATAAAGCGCCATTAACCGATGTTGTTGTTTATCCATCTAAATATGCCAAAGAATTTATTGATGAGGTTGACGAAAAGATTAAACGGATGTTTGAATCGCTAAATATGAAAAATGGTGTAGCATTTATAGAAGCTTTTCACGATGATAATGGATTTGCAATTTACGAAATGGGGTATCGTGTTGGTGGAGGTCAGAGCTCAATTTTAGTTAATAAAATATATGGAATTGATTATATTGAGATGCTCATAAACTATGCATTGACAGGAAGAATGATTAAAGATAACTCGATATATATTAATCCAATTGATTGTCAGGATTGCTGTGGACTAGTGGTTTTGGTTAAACCAGGGACAATAAAAAAGATAGAGGGATTGGATTCAGTCCGTGCAATCCCCGGAGTAATTAACATTACTCAGTATTTGTATGAGGGAGATACAATCGAAAATAAACTATTAGGAACACTTGGACAGACATTTGCACGGATTCATATTATTGCAAATAATAGAGATGATCTCGTGGAAAAAATGCGATTAACAAGACAAATACTACACGTGTTTAGTGATAGCGGAAACGATATGATTGTAAAATAGTATAAATCAATTCACAAATTGGAGAAAGTAAGGAGGAGAAATGAATATTTTAATTACAGGCTCAGCTGGATTTGTCGGCCGCAATCTTGTAGAAAACTTAAAAAACATTCGTGATGGCAAGAATCGTACACGTGCGAATATACATATTGATAATATATACGAATATGACATTGCTTCGACGTTCGAGCAACTTGACGCATTTTGCTCGGATGCTGATTTCGTGTTCAATCTTGCGGGCGTCAACCGACCGAAGGACCCGAAGGAGTTCAGAGAAGGCAATTTCGGCTTTGCTTCCACATTGCTGGACATGCTGAAAAAGCACAAAAACACGTGTCCGATCATGCTTTCTTCGTCCATCCAGGCGACGCTGCAGGGGCGTTTCGGCACCTCCGAATACGGGCTTTCCAAAAAAGCGGGAGAAGATCTATTCTTCGATTATGCCAAAGAAACCGGAGCAAAGGTACTTGTATACCGATTTCCTAACCTCGTAGGCAAGTGGGTGCGCCCGAACTACAACAGTGCAGTAGGAACGTTCTGCAACAATATTGCGAACGATCTTCCTATAACGGTCAATGACCCGAGTGTTGAACTTGAAATGCTCTTCATCGACGATCTGATAGATGAGATGTTCGATGCGATTGAAGGAAAAGAGCATCATTGTGAGTTTGACGGAATTCGGACGGTGCTGACCGAGAACGGTAAATACTGCGCCGCACCGATAACACACAAAGCGACGCTCGGACGTATCGTAGAACTGTTGCACACTTTCCACGACCAGCCCAAAACACTTATTATGCCTGCGATTCCGAACGGCAGCTTTGAGAAGAAACTGTACTCAATGTATCTCTCTTATCTGCCGAAAGAGAAAGTCGCTTTCGATCTCAAAATGAACGTAGACGGCAGAGGTTCATTTACAGAGCTTCTGAAAACGGTCGATCACGGTCAGTTCAGCGTCAATATCAGCAAACCCGGAATCACAAAAGGTCAGCACTGGCACAACAGCAAGTGGGAGTTCTTTATCGTTGTTTCCGGCCACGGACTCATTCAGGAGCGTAAGATCGGTACAGATGAAGTTATCGAGTTTGAAGTGAGCGGAGAACATATCCAAGCAGTCCATATGCTCCCGGGCTATACGCATAATATCATAAATTTGTCAGATACTGAAAATCTTGTCACGCTTATGTGGGCTAATGAGATTTTTGATCCTAACAAGCCTGATACGTTTGGAGAAAAAGTATAAAGATTTCGAAAGGTATTGTTTAATATGAAAATAGGATGCGTAAAAGAAATAAAAAACAACGAATTCCGTGTAGGACTAACGCCTGATAATGTCAAAGCATACGTTGCCGCAGGGCATCATGTATATATGGAAAAAGGAGCGGGTGTAGGTTCCGGTTTCTCTGACAACGAATATGTTGACGCAGGTGCGTCGCTTATTGACAATGCTGCTGACGTTTGGCATCTTGTAGATATGATGATAAAGGTAAAGGAACCGTTGGAAGAGGAATATCATTTGTTTCACGAAGGACTTATTCTATATACCTATTTGCACCTTGCAGCAGACAAGGAGCAAACAGACGCGTTGCTTGCAGGAAAAGTCAAAGCAGTAGCTTATGAAACAATTCAGGAAAAAGATAGATCTTTGCCTTGCCTCTCTCCGATGTCGCAGATCGCGGGACGTCTTTCGATTCAGGAAGGCGCAAAGTATCTTGAAAAGAAGTTCGGCGGCGAAGGAATACTTCTCGCCGGAGTTCCCGGTACGCCCAAGGCAAACGTTGTGATTCTCGGCGGTGGTACTGTCGGTATGAACGCATGCAAAATCGCCGTAGGTATGGGCGCGAACGTTACCATACTTGACATCAATTTGAAGCGTCTTGAAGAACTTGACAATATGTTTGGCGCACACATTCAGACGCTTGTGTCAACCGATAGCAATATTGAACGCGTTCTCAAGGATGCTGATCTTGTCATTGGTTCTGTGCTTATTCCAGGCGGTTCAACGCCAAAACTGTTCAAGAAAAAGTATCTGCCCGAAATGAAGAACGGCGCTGTATTTGTTGACGTCGCTATTGACCAGGGCGGCTGCGGTGAGAGCAGTCATGTAACGACGCATGATGAACCGGTATATATTGAAGAAGGCGTCGTCCATTACTGTGTCGGCAATATGCCGGGAGCAGTGCCGCGTACTTCGACGATTGCGTTGACTAACGCAACATTGAAATACGGACTTCAGATTGCCGCAAACGGACTTGAGAAAGCCGCAAAAGACAATCAGGCTATTGCTTTAGGAGTTAACTGTTACTGTGGAAAGTTGACAAACAAGAATGTTGCGGATGCTCATAAATATGAGTATACAGCGCTTGATACGATAATCTGAAGATAAAAGTGAGAACACCACCGAAAGACTAAGTCGATCGGTGGTGCGTTTTTATTTGTAGTATTCTTTATACCATTCTGCGAATGCGCGGAGGCCTTGGCGGATTCCGATTTTCGGGGTGAAGGCGTAGTCTTTTTCGAGGCCGGTGCTGTCGGCGTAGGTTACGGGGACGTCGCCGGGCTGCATTCCTACGAGCTGGCGGTGTGCTTCAAAGTCGTAGTCTTTCGGGAGGATTCCGGCTCTTACGAGTTCTTCCTGCAGAGTTGAGATGTAATCAAGCAGGTTTTCCGGAGTTCCGCCGCCGATGTTATAAACTGCGTAAGGCGGCAGAGGCAGACCGTCTTCTCCCGTTGCCTTTTCGGGCGCGCCCTGCATCACGCGGTAAACGCCTTCCACTATATCGTCAACGTACGTGAAATCGCGCTTACAGTTGCCATAATTGAAAATTTTGATTGTTCCGCCCGCGGACAGCGTTTTTGTCGCCGAGAAATAGAACATATCAGGACGTCCCGCGGGTCCGTAAACCGTGAAGAAACGAAGTCCCGTAGATGGAATATTATAAAGTTTAGAATAACTATGCGCTAAAAGCTCGTTGCTCTTTTTGGTAGCGGCGTAAAGTGAGACCGGGTTGTCCACTTTGTCGTCTGTCGAAAAGGGCACTTTTTTATTTCCGCCGTAAACCGACGACGAGGATGCGTAAACGAGATGCTCCACCGGGTTGTTTCTGCACGCCTCAAGTATATTGTAAAATCCTATGATATTAGATTCGATATAAACGTCCGGATGGTCTATGCTGTATCGCACTCCCGCCTGCGCTGCGAGATTTACGACGACCGTGGGCTTGTATTTCTCAAACACTCTGTTAACGAGTGCTTTGTCCGCTATTGAGCCTTTGATGAAAACGTGCTTTACGGGTGATTTTTCCGCTTCTTTTTCGATAAGGCTCAGCCTGTATTCCTTGAGCGCGGGATCATAGTAGTCGTTCATATTGTCAAGACTGATAACCGTTCCGCTTGAAAGCTCTTTCAACAGTCTTAATACAAGATTTGCGCCGATGAATCCGGGCGAACCGGTGACAAGAATTGATTTTCCGTTTAAGTTGATTTTTACTTTTCCCATGTTCTTATTTCTCCTTTTATACGGTCTTTATATTTCCGCGCCGTCGGCGCTGTAACAGTAGTACGTTGAAAATTTTTCTTTCAGATGAGGAAACGCTTTTGTGTACTCGGCGGTCACGCGCTTTGTGATGCTTTCTTCAAACGACGGGTCTATCAGCGCTATACAGCAGCCCTTGAAACCTGCTCCGGAGAACCGTCCGCCGTAGATACCGTCGGTTTCTCGCATTATTTCGTAAAGTCTTATCTGCTCAGGCGCGCCGGACTGCCAGTTGACTATACTGCTTTTTCCGGATTCAAAGGACAACCGTCCGAATTCATCTATATCTCCGCGTCTCCACGCTTCAGCTCCCGCCTCCACGCGCTTGAACTCGGTGTACCAGTGCTCGCACCGCAGCGCCCACGGCTCCGGGAGCTTATTTTTGTACTTCTCGTATATTTCATACGGCACGTTTCTCGCATTCGCTTCGCCGAATTTACCGTATTCAAGTCCGGCAAACGCCTGCAGAGCGTAAACGCCCGCGCGCAGCTCGTCCACTCTCATATTGAATTTCGAGCCCGCGAGACTGTGTTCGAGCCCTGAAAAGAATATCGCTATTTTATACGGTTTCATTGCGGGATTTGTCGGGATAAGCTCGTATGAGCCGTCTTTTGTGTCGAGATAAAGAAGATTATCCTTTTTTGATAAAACCTCGCAGCTCTGGTCGAGCTTGCCAACGGACACGCCGACGTAATTGTGTTCCGCGTCAAACGCCGTGTCGATAAGCTCCGTTTTCGACAAACTGATATTATTGACCTTACAGAGCGCCGACAAAAACGCGAGTATCACGGACGCGGACGAGCTTAAGCCGCCTATCGGAAGCGAGCCTTCGATAACGCCGCATACGCCGTACGTCAACGGGTGGTTTTTGGATAATGCAACAGTCGCACCTCGCAAATAATCCGCCCAGTCGTTTTGCTTTTCCGGAACGGAGTTTATATGCCACTGCGCACGTTTGTCAAACTGCAGAGAGGATACCTCAACGACGCCGTTCTGCTTTGCGCTGTACGCGATCGTTATCCCTTTGTCTATCGCAAATCCCGTTATTTTGCCGAGATTGTGGTCGGAATGCGCGCCTATCGGACAAATGCGGTAAGGGCAGAACGCCGTTCCATCCGGGTCTCTGCCATATACTTGATTGAACCTTTCAATACAAAGCATGCCGCACCTCTCAGTCTCTTCTGAACAGGTCTCTTGTGTAAACCTTTTCTTCAACGTCATCAAGAACTGTGTCGTAGCGGTTGGCTATTATACAGCCGCACATTTTTTTGAATTTCTTTATATCGTTGACTACGCGGCTGCCGAAGAACGTAGACCCGTCTTCAAGCGTCGGTTCGTAAATGATGACCGTCGCACCTTTTGCTTTTATGCGTTTCATGACACCTTGAATCGAACTTTGACGGAAATTGTCGCTGTTTGACTTCATCGTCAGACGGTAAACGCCTACGATCACTTCCTTTTGCTTGCTCTCCTTGTCGGATGAATAAGACTCGCTGTTTCCGTACGTACCCGCTATCTCAAGCACACGATCGGCGATAAAGTCTTTTCTCGTTCTGTTGCTTTCAACGATCGCCGTCATCATGTTCTGCGGAACGTGCTCATAGTTTGCGAGCAGCTGTTTTGTATCCTTCGGCAGACAGTAACCGCCGTACCCGAATGATGGATTGTTGTAGTAGTCGCCTACGCGCGGGTCGAGGCATACGCCCTTGATAATCTGTGCGGTGTTCAGCCCCTTGACCTCCGCGTACGTGTCAAGCTCGTTGAAATATGAAACGCGCAGAGCCAGATACGTGTTGACGAAAAGCTTTGTCGCCTCCGCCTCGGTGTAACCCATAAACAGAGTTTCAACCGGGCTCTTTATCGCTCCCTGCTGCAGAAGTCCCGCAAACGTGTGAGCCGCGGGCTCGGTTTTTTCATCACATGAAACGATTATGCGGCTCGGGTAAAGGTTGTCGTACAACGCCTTTGATTCACGCAAAAATTCGGGGCTGAAAATGATGTTGTCCATACCGGTCTTCTCGCGTATGGAAACGGTGTAGCCGACGGGGATCGTCGATTTGATGATCACGGTCGGCTTATTTTTGCGTTCCGAAGTCGATTCTTTGATGAGAGCGAGAACGCTTTCGACCGCGGAGCAGTCAAAGAAATTCTGCTTCGGGTCGTAGTTCGTGGGGGCCGCAACGATTATGAAATCAGCGTCCTTGTATGCGGCGGCTCCGTCAACCGTAGCTTTGAGGCTTAACGCTCTTTCACCCGCTTTTGCCTCGGAAAGATATTTTTCAATGTATTCGTCCTGTATCGGCGAGACGTAGTTATTGAGCTTTTCCACCTTTTCGGGGATGATGTCGACCGCGGTGACGTCGTTGTGCTGAGCTAAAAGCACCGCGAGCGACAGACCGACGTAACCGGTTCCCGCGACGGCTATTTTATACCGCTTGTCTATTTTTATGGCGGCCGTCGTGTCGGAATCGATCATAACTGCGGCGACGTCAAAGGACAATATCTCGGAAAGCGCTTCAAGCTGGTCAACGGACGGCGTGAAATCCTGCGATTCAAGTCTGGACAAAAGCGTTCTGTTTATGCCTGTCAGCTTTGACAGTTGAGTTTGGGTGATATTCTTTGTCTTGCGGTGCGATATGACGATGTCGGAAAGTAATTTGAGTGACAGTTTTTTCATTATAATTCTCCTTGCTGTTATGTTGTTGCCGGCAACACATAAATTGTAAAATATCGTGATATTATTTGGTATTGTACCATTTTAAGCAACAACAGTCAAGCGCTGTGCGGCAATATGTTGTGAACATTGTATTAAAATTGAACCGAACGGAGATATGATTACGCGATTATGTTGCTGACAGCGACATAATCGCCTTTTATATTCAGATTAAATGTGAAAATAATTGATTATTTTGTGCAAAATACGGGATTTTTTAACAACTGCTATTGACTTTTGTCGAAAACATATGTATAATATTCTCATATCATAAGTATTTGACGAGATTTAAAAAATTAAATAAACGAAAGGAAATCACAAATGAAGATCACGGTTGCAGGAGTAGGATACGTCGGACTCAGCCTGGCGGTTTTGCTTGCCCAGAATCACGAGGTCACGGCTATCACAACAACGGAGAAGAAAGCGGAAAGGCTCAATCAGTTCATCAGTCCGATACAGGATGATGAAATTGAGAGATTTTTCAAAGAAGCAAGAGAAGGGCAGCGCAAGCTGAATCTTCACACAACGACGGATAAAGCCGCCGCATACGGCGGGGCGGAGCTCGTTATAATCGCCACGCCCACAAACTACGACGATGAGCATCATTTCTTTGATACGTCGGCGGTCGAGGACGCGATAGAATGGACGCTGAAAGTGAATCCGAACGTTTTAATGGTCATCAAATCGACCATACCCGTGGGATATACTGAATCGGTGCGTGAGAAATACGGCGTAAAGAATATAATCTTCAGTCCTGAATTCTTAAGAGAATCGAAGGCTCTGTATGACAACCTGCATCCGAGCCGCATAGTCGTCGGCTGCACGGACGAGCAGAAGAAAGAGGCTCAGATGTTCGCAAATCTGCTGCTTGAAGGCGCAAGAACGGAAGAAAAACGCGCGGGACAGGCTGAGCAGAATATACCGATACTCTTAGCGCATCTGACGGAAGCCGAGGCAATAAAACTGTTTGCAAATACTTACCTCGCGGTCCGCGTGGCGTATTTCAACGAGCTCGACACTTACGCACAGTTGAAGGGACTTGACACGCAGATGATAATCGACGGCGTCTGCATGGACCCGAGAATAGGCGGGCACTACAACAACCCGTCGTTCGGATACGGCGGATACTGCCTGCCGAAGGATACGAAACAGCTTTTGGCTAACTATAAAGACGTTCCGCAGGCGATGATAGAAGCCGTTGTAAAATCAAACGTCATACGTAAAAACTTTGTCGCAGATCAGATACTCGAAAGAAAACCGAAAACAGTCGGTGTTTACAGACTTACCATGAAATCGAACAGCGATAATTTCCGCGCATCCGCAATACAGGACGTTATTAAGCGTATAAAGGAAAACGGCGTACCGATAATCATATATGAACCGACGCTTGAGGACGGCTCCGAATTCTTAGGAAACAAGGTCGTCAATAACGCAGAAGAGTTCAAAACAAAGAGCGACGTCATCCTCGCCAACCGTTTTGATAAATTCTTAGACGATGTTTCAGACAAGGTCTATACGCGCGACCTGTTCAGAAGAGACTGAAAACAAGCAGAAATAAATATATAGAATCACAGCAATCCGAAAAATCTTGCTGTGATTTTTTATTTTGCATACGATGGTTATAACAAAGAATTTTGCAGGTTAAAATTGAAATAAGTATTCCATATTTCACTGTTTTCGGGTAAAATCTTATTAAAACTATCCGGAGGTGAGTGAAAATGAAAGAAAGAATTTTGACGAGAGATATTATAGAAAGGTTCAAGGAATACTTGATTTTAGAAGAGAGGAGCGAGGCTACGATTGAGAAATATGTGCGGGACGTTTTAGCGTTTTCGTCGTTCGCAGATAGTGAGAATATTACAAAGGAAACGGTTATAGCGTACAAAAACAAGTTGAAAAACGTGTACGCCGCTCGGAGCGTAAATTCTATGCTCGCGAGCATAAACAGTCTGTTCGTGTTCCTTTGTTGGTACGATTTAAAGGTGAAGTCAATAAAGGTACAGCAACAGATATTTTGCCCCGAAGAAAAAGAGCTTTCAAGAGGCGAATACGAGCGTCTCGTAAAAGCTGCAAAAGCAAGGAAAAATGAGCGTTTATGCTTGATACTTCAAACGATTTGCGGCACAGGAATCCGTGTGAGCGAACTGCAATTCATTACGGTTGAATCTGCGCGACGTGGCGAGGCGACTGTTTCGTGTAAAGGTAAAACACGCGCGGTATTTATCGTTCGTGAACTGCAAAAGAAATTGCTCCGATACGCAGCGGGGCAGGGAATCACAGAAGGGAGTATATTCATTACACGCGGTGGTAAACCGATCAGTCGAACGAATATCTGGAGAGATATGAAAGGTCTGTGTAAACAAGCAGGTGTAAACCCCAATAAGGTCTTTCCACACAATCTCCGTCACCTGTTCGCCCGTGTCTTTTACGGTATCGAAAAGGATATTGCAAAACTTGCCGACATACTCGGTCACAGCAGTATCAACACGACGCGAATTTACATAATTTCTACCGGCAAAGAGCACCGTCGATTCATCGAAAACATGAAATTGATAATATAAAAAATCGCCCTGTGAAAGGCGAATACATAATTCGGTTTATGTATTCAATGAATAAATATAATAAACTACAATTTCAAAAATGGCAGCATAAAACAAAAAAACAGACCGGTTAGGGTCTGATAGAGTATAAAAAACAGCGTGAAAAATGAAAGTCCTTTCTGAATTTGAAATAATTGTAATGAAAGGGCTTTGTTTGTACGCTTGGAAAAATCTTATATATATTTTTTATGGTTTTTAAATTAATACTATTGACTTTTTTCGTGTTTTGTGATATAGTAATCTAAACGATAATGCAAAACTATGTCTGTTTGCGTTATATATTGATGACATAAACCGAATTATGTATTCAAAGGAGGTGCGGATTATGAGCTTTGATCTGTTTAAACACAATAAAGACGCCTATGGATCCGCACTTTCAATGCTTGCCGAACACGGTAAGGCAGCTGTCGTTCATCCGACGGGAACTGGCAAATCTTTTATAGGGTTCAAACTCTGCGAAGACTTTCCGGACAAAGTCGTTTGCTGGCTCTCTCCGTCGGAATATATCTTCAGAACGCAGATAGAGAACTTAAAAGCAGTCTCCGGCGGCTGGCAGCCCGAAAACATAGTGTTTTTCACCTATGCAAAGCTCATGATGATGAGCGAAGAAGATATTTCGGAAATCAAACCCGACTATATCATACTCGACGAATTCCACCGCTGCGGCGCTGAACAATGGGGTAAGGGTGTTGAGCGTTTGATTTCACTTTATCCTAACGCTCAGATTCTCGGCTTATCCGCGACGGCTATCCGCTACCTTGACAATCAGCGCGATATGGCTGACGAACTTTTCGGCGGCAACATAGCGTCCGAAATGACGCTCGGCGAGGCAATCGTTCGCGGCATCCTGAATCCGCCGAAATATGTTATGTCGGTTTTCGCGTATCAAAAGGATTACGACAGACTCAAAACACGCGTTCGCAACGCTAAAAATAAGGCCGTTCGCGATGAAGCGGAGAGATATCTCGAAGCCCTGCGTCGCGCGCTCGATATGGCGGATGGACTTGATGTCATATTCGATAAGCATATGACTGACCGTGCCGGCAAGTATATCGTTTTCTGCTCAAACTTAGAACATATGACCGAGATGCGCGGCAAAGCGTATGAGTGGTTTACAAAAATCGATAATGCACCGCACATTTATACTGCATACTCGGATGACCCGACTGCAAGTAAAGCATTTAATGAATTTAAAAAAGATAACAGCGATCACCTGAAGCTCTTATTCTGCATCGATATGCTCAACGAGGGCGTTCATGTGGATGACGTTTCGGGTGTCATACTTTTCAGACCGACCGTATCGCCTATCATATACAAGCAGCAGATAGGACGCGCATTGTCGGCGAACAAAAACTGTGTTCCCGTAATATTTGATATAGTCAACAATATTGAAAATCTTTACTCTATCGGCACTATACAGCAGGAAATGCAGGTAGCCGTAAACTACTACCGTTATATCGGCGAAAGCGAATATATAGTCAATGAACATTTCAAGGTTATCGATGAAGTCCGCGATGCTAAAGCTCTGTTTGAACAGTTGAACGATACTTTAACGGCGTCATGGGATACAATGTACGGTTACGCAGAACAGTATTATGCAGAACACGGCAATCTTGAAATACCGCGCAGATACAAGACTGCCGACGGATATTCGCTCGGAAACTGGATATTCACACAGCGCAGCGTATATGCGGGCGAACAGTACGGAAGCCTTGATGAAGGCCGTGTTAAGAAACTCGAAGATATAGGCATGGTCTGGGACAGTATACGCGACTTGTCATGGAAACGCTTCTATGCCGAAGCTGAGAAATACAAAAACACATACGGAGACCTCAAAGTTCCCGCGAAATATGTGACTGACGACGGCATCCGTCTCGGACAGTGGATAGCAAATCTCCGTGTTTACCGCAAAAGCGGTATCAAAGCGGCGTTTATGTCGAAAGACAGAATCGAGCAACTTGATACGCTCGGAATGATTTGGGAAGTCAATGATTATCTGTGGGATGATAACTACGCCGAATGTGCAAAGTACTATCGTGCACACGGAGATCTTAATCTCAAAATCAACGACGTTACACCGGACGGTATGCGTATCGGTCTGTGGCTATCAAATCAGCGCAAGCGGAAAAAAGAGGGTAAACTGACAGATGAACAGATCGCCCGACTTGACAGTATCGGAATGCAGTGGGGCGGCGCATACGAACGCAAATGGGATGAAGGCATAGCCGAAGCGCGACGCTACTACGCTGAACACGGGGACCTGAACGTCCCGACAAGTTACGTTTCAAAATCCGGCTTTAGGCTTGGCGACTGGATATCAAACAGACGCGAGTACGGCAGGGACAAATTGTCGGAGGAACGCAAAAAACAACTCGACTCTATCGGTATGCGTTGGAATCTGGTGGGCGACAGATGGCAGGAAGGCTTTGAAAAAGCGAGAGAATATCTTGCCATGCTCAACGGTGCAAAATGGAAGACTAACTACGTCTCGCCCGACGGTTTCAAGACCGGCGAGTGGATAAGGAGCCAGATTCGTACCTACAACACGCACGGTTTGCCGGAAATAAAAATAAAGTTGCTTGAAAGCATTGGCATCCTGCTCTCCGCGGATAATGCAAGTAAACCCAAGAAAAAAGCTCAGCAGGAAGACCGCAGGAGAGTGGCCATATGACGTACAAAATCGACCCTAACGTCAAATTGATCGCCTGTCCTGTTATAACCGTGATTGACGGTAAAGAAACGCTCTATGAAAACGGAACAGCGTTATCGGAAGTCGATTTCGATAAGTATTACGTTATCACTCGCATAACCGCAAGAGATAATATAGTCGTACTCGAGTTTGAAGAAAACAAAAGAATAAACGACATAACGTGGATCGGCGAAGAAGCTGTAAGCTTCTTTTAGGTAAGACAAATGAACAATAACCTTTTGATACTCGGCGCAGGACAATTCAGTGCTGTAGTTGAAGAGATTGCCGTTTCTTCCGGAGCGTTTGATAAGATAGATTTTCTTGATGATTCTGCCGATAGTCGTCATATTGGAAAACTTGATGATTATTTGCATTTTAAAAATGATTATCATTTTGCAATCGTTTCTATAGGCGACCCGAAAACACGCAAAAAGTGGACGGAAAAACTGATTGAATGCGGATATACTGTTCCGACTATCATTTCTCCAAAAGCGTATGTAAGCAAAATGGCTGAAATTGGCAATGGTTGCGTAATTTCACCTATGTCTGTCATAAATCCGAATACACGGATTGGAGACGGAACATTCATAACAGCTGGTTCTGTGATTGACCACAATGCTGTTGTATGTAGTTTTTGCAATATTCAATGTGGTACAGTTGTAATGCCTTCGGCAATTGTTGCGGATTTTACAAAAACACAGCCAAACGAAGTTGTCAGACGCTCGTACATGGTTTACACAAAAGATAATGACACCTTTATTGGAAAAGCAATGACAATAACTACAGATGGAAATACAGAGGGATAAAACTATGATGGTTTTATGGATAATACTGGCATCATTAGGAATTATATTCGTAATACTTGAGATAATAGCCTTGATAAAAATACCGAATTCGAGATACAAAAATTGCCCCGAGCAGAAAAACCCTATGGAGGGCAAAAAGGTCATTTTTGTCGAAGATGAAAACGACAAGAAGAATGCGGACGGCATCAAAGGTCATCTAGAGGCTGTGGGAGATTCCGAGAAAGTTAAAGGCTTGTACGTCAATATTTTCAAAAGGATAATAGATATCGTCGTATCGTTTTTCGGATTGTTGATATTATCACCAATATTTCTAGTTATAACCGTCGCTATTCTTATAGATGATCCCGGACCTGTCATTTTTACACAGAAACGAGTGGGAAAGAATAAACAGTTCTTTAAGTTACATAAATTCCGCTCAATGAAAATGTGTACACCGCACGATGTACCAACACATATGCTTGAAAATCCGGAACAGTATATAACAAAAGTCGGTCGATTCTGCCGTCTTCACTCGCTCGATGAACTTCCGCAAATCTGGGATATTTTTATAGGAAATATCAGTATAATCGGACCCCGTCCGGCTCTTTGGAATCAGGACATCTTGATTTCCGAGAGAGATAAGTATAACGCAAATAATATCAAACCGGGTCTCACCGGTTGGGCCCAAATCAACGGTCGTGATGAACTCGAGATTCCGTTAAAAGCAAAACTCGACGGAGAATACGTTAAAAAAATAAGTTTCGGCTTTGATTGTAAATGCTTCTTTGGAACAATAAAAAGCGTCTTAAAACACGATGGCGTGGTTGAAGGCGGCACTGGAACACTAGAAAAAGGAGAATAACGTGGTGAAGTATTCTGTTTTGATGTCAGTTTACAAGAATGATTCTCCTGAATATCTTAATATTGCATTAAAAAGCATTTTTGATGATCAAACGCGGAAACCTGATGAAATAGTAGTCGTATTTGATGGACCGCTTACTGATGAATTATATTCCGTTCTGAACAAATTTAAAATCGGAAAAGAAGAGATAGTAAAATACTATCCGCAAAAAGAAAACAGAGGTTTAGGAGAAGCTCTTAGGATTGGATCTGAGAAGTGTATAGGAGACTATATTCTGCGAATGGATTCAGATGATGTGAGCGATCCCAGACGGTTTGATAAACAGATAGCATATGTGGAATCACATCCTGAAATTGATGTTCTTGGTACTGATATAGCGGAGTTTAATCAGTCCCCAGATGAGCAGAATATGAGAGTGAGGGCTTGTCCGGCGAGGCATAATGACATAGTTCAGATGGGTAAAAAGAGGAACCCGATGAATCATGTATCTGTATGTATGAAGAAAAGCTCACTGATAAAAGCTGGTGGTTACCAGACGCTCCTATTATTGGAGGACTATTATCTTTGGCTCCGCATGATAGTTGCTGGATGCAAATTGGCGAACATCAATGAGTCTCTTGTATATGTACGTGTAGGAAATGGATTCGATTCGAAGCGCGGATCACAGGAGCGCATCACTGGATGGAAAGTTCTCCAGGATTTCATGGTTGAACACAAGTTGATTACAAAAATGAAAGCCCAGATGAATATGATTTATATCTGGAGCTTTGTGAAGACTCCAGCATGGTTAAAAAAAACACTGTATGAGAAATTTTTGAGAAAATGACTTTAGGAATAAGGAGGTTTGGATGAATATTTTATATATTTCCAGACTAGATGGAAGGCCGTGGGCTGGACCCACATATAGCATTCCAAAACAAATTAAAGCTCAATCACTCTTTGACAGAGTATTTTGGTACAACCAGTTTAATGGAAATAAGTCTAATTTTCAAGATACAATTAATGAGTGGAAAAAATTCGACTTTTACCATGATTTGGAAGATTATCCGCATGGAAGGATTTCACATTTACCAGAACCTTTTAATGATCCAGATTTAATTGTAATAGAGCAGTGCTATCCTTTTGCAAAGTCAAAAATTATATTTGATTTATTGGTTCAAAAAAGGCCATATATAATTGTTCCAAGGGGCGAATTCACAAAGGCAGCACAAGAAAAAAAAGCAATTAAAAAAAGACTTGCAAATACAGTTGTATTTAATAGATTAGTTCATCGCGCCCTTTCTATTCAATATTTGACTGAAGAAGAAAAGGAGACTTCTGACACTTCATGGTTTAAGAATAACCCGATTATAGTTCCAAATGGTACGGCTGTTCCTGAGAATCAAAAAAGTTTTATAAATAGGAGTACAATTAAATGTATTTCCATTGGAAGAGTCGCTGTATTCCATAAAGGAATCGACTTATTGATTGATGCTTGCTCCGAAATTAAGAGAGAACTTGATGATGCTAATGTTAGTGTAGATATTTATGGACCAGACCGTGAGCATAAAATAAAAGAGTTAGAGGAATGTATCGCGTCCAAAGAGCTTAGTGGTGTAATTAGATTTCACGATGGCATATACGGGGCGGAAAAAGAAAGAATAATTCGAGAAAGCGATGTTTTTATTATGACATCGCGATTCGAAGGACATCCAACTGGCCTACTAGAAGCTATTGCTTACGGAATGCCATGTGTTGTCACCACTGGATCCAATATGCGTAAGGAAATCGAGGCTGTTGATGCTGGATGGACGGCGAATAATGATGCCGAGTCTATCAAAGAAGCGTTGTTAGCTATGATTGCTGACAAGAACAGATTCGAGGAAAAAGGAAGAAACGCAAGGAATCTGGCTAAGGAATACGATTGGAACACGATCGCAGAACGGACACACGATGTCTATAAGAGCCTTCTGAAAGGAAAGAATCAATGAGCGACGCCATAATTTCATACAAGGACAGCAAAGATAATATGATGGCACTTTTGATTAAGGCAGATCATACTGGTCACGGTATTGAATTTCTTACAAAAGATGAGGATTATATGCAGGTTGCTTATATGAGTCATCCCGCAGGTCATGTGATTATTCCGCACTACCACAATAGAATTGAGAGGACAATAAACTATACATGCGAAACGCTTGTTGTGCGTAAAGGCATCTTGTCGGTTGATTTATACGAGGATCAGCGACCTATTCACTCATTTGAGATGAAAGCGGGTGATATTCTAACCTTATACTCTGGAGGTCATGGATTTAAAGCGGTTGAAGATTTGGAAATGGTTGAAATTAAGCAAGGACCGTATATTGGACCAGATGATAAAACAAGGTTTTGATGGAGGCAAAGATGAACGTACCAGTAAACACACCTGTTTTTAATGGAAACGAGAAAAAATACCTGATGGATTGTATTGATACAGGATGGATTTCTTCTGCAGGAATGTATATCGAAAAATTTGAAAAAGGAATGGCTGAACTTGTAGGGCAAAAATACGGTGTTGCTGTTTCAAATGGAACAACTGCACTTGAAACAGCAGTTTTAGCTTTAAACTTGTCAAAGGGGTCAGAGGTAATTCTTCCTGACTTTACTATTATTTCCTGCGTTCAGGCAATAGTTAAAGCTGGTCTTATTCCGGTTCTAGTTGATTGCACTGAGGATACTTGGAATCTTGATGTTTCCAAAATCGAAGAGAAGATCACTGAAAAAACCAAAGCGATAATGGTCGTCCATATTTACGGGCTCCCTGTGGATATGGATCCTGTGTGGGCGTTGGCTAAGAAATATAATTTACTGGTAATTGAAGATGCTGCAGAAGCACATGGGTTAACCTATAGAGGGAGACAATGCGGCGGACTTGGCGATATTAGTATCTTCAGTTTTTTCCCGAATAAGCATATAACCTCTGGAGAAGGTGGCATGGTCATGACCAGCAATGATGCTTTTTATGAAAGAGCAAAACAAGTTCGCAATCTTTTCTTTGACTCAGAGAGACGATATATCCATTCAGAATTCGGTAACAATTTTCGTATGACAAATATCCAGGCTGCAATAGGACTGGCACAGCTTGAGCAGATTGACAAGACTGTCGTCAGAAAACGAGAAATAGGTGGGTACTACCAGGAGGTACTTAGCGATATTGACGACATTCAGCTACCGGTTGCTAGGACCGAGTATGCCGACAATATCTATTGGGTTTTCGGAATTGTTCTGAGAGACCCTGAAAGAAAAGCAGATGAACTTATGAATAAACTCAGCGAAAGGGGCATTGGCACACGTCATTTCTTTTATCCTATCCACAAGCAACCAGCTTTGATAAAAGAAGGATGTTGTTCATTGGAACAATTAGCCGATTCTCAGTTCTCTAATTCAAACTATATTAGTGAACATGGATTCTATATTCCAAGTGGATTAGGATTGACGTTGGACGAGCAGAAATATGTAGTGGATGAGCTTAAGAAACTTCTTTAAATTGAAACGGTGGTGGACATATGAGGTCAATAATGAAGCAAATTAAGCGGATACCTTTCTTGTGGAGAAAGTTTAAGCGATATCTGAAATACAATAGTTATAAGTATCAAGTTAGGGAAATTGATAATATGAAGATTAATATCATTTATTATGAAGCAGGTTGGATTTTATATAAATTTGCCAAATGTGTTTACGATGAACTGAAGAATCTGGGGCTTGATGTGACCTTGAGCCAGGAATTCGACTCATCAGCTGATATTAATCACTATTTTGTTCCAAATTATGCTGACTTGGTAGATAAATTCACCACATTCATGATAACCCATGTGGATACTGCTAGGAAAGTTGCGCAGATTAAGGAGCAAACAGAAAAGGGCGGTATAGGTATCTGTATGTCCCTTGATACCAGAAATCGATTGATAGCAAATGGAATAAAGGCAAATAAACTCTGCTACATCAATCCCGCTCAGGACGGACAAATAAAGCCGAAGAAGGTGTCATTGGGATTTACTCATCGTGTTTATGATGATAGCAGAAAACGCGAAAGTATGTTGATTGATATATGTAAGCAGATCAATCCTAGTGTTTTCAGATTTGTTATTATGGGTTCAGGTTGGGAAAACATAATTGCTCAAATGAACGACCTTGGATTTGAGACGGAATATTATCCTGAATTCGATAAACAAAAATATAATGAATTGATGGTCAATCTGGATTACTATTGCTATTTCGGTTTTGATGAAGGATCGATGGGATATTTAGATGCCGTGGCAGCTGGAATCGGAACAATTGTGACTCCACAAGGATATCACCTCGATACAGAATGTGAGATCACATACCCGGTATCCACGATAGACGAAATCGTTGATGCTCTTTACGATATTGAGAGCAAAAAGAAGAAAAATTTTCGATTCATCGAAACCTGGACCTGGAGGAATTATGCGTTGAAGCATTTGGAGATATGGAAATATATGCTTGGTGTTGAGGATTTGAAATCCATTTTAAGTACACGCGGATGGTATACCGATGGAATCTACTCGCTTCTAATTAATGATCTGGATTCTTCTAAGACGCTGAAAGAGAAAATTGGAGAAGTTTTTAAATTGGAGGACAAGTAAATGAAAAGAGCATTAATTACAGGTGTAACAGGGCAAGATGGATCATTTCTTGCTGAATTTCTACTCGGTAAGGGCTATGATGTCCACGGTATTATGAGGAGAACTTCAACCGAGAGAAAGGAAAGAATTGAACATATAAGAAGCAACTCCAACTTTCATCTCCACTATGGGGATATGACGGATTCTCTGAGCATTGTGAAGATTGTTCAGAAAGTGAGGCCAGATGAGATTTACAATCTAGCTGCACAGAGCCACGTACATGTTTCGTTTGACGAGCCAGAGTTCACAGCCAATGCGGATGGCATTGGTACACTTAGAATTCTTGAGGCTGTCAGACTTTGCGGTCTTGAGAAATCTTGCAAAATTTATCAAGCGAGCACTTCGGAGCTGTATGGCAAAGTTGAAGAATGTCCGCAGAATGAAAAAACACCATTTCACCCGTATTCACCTTATGCAGTTTCAAAGCAATATGCTTTCTGGATTACGAAAGAATATCGGGAAGCATATGGCATGTTTGCCTGCAATGGTATCCTTTTCAATCACGAATCCGAGCGTCGCGGTGAAACCTTCGTAACTAGGAAGATAACAATTGCGGCAGCAAAAATAGCGTTGGGGCTACAGGACAAGTTGTACCTTGGAAATCTATCATCTCTTCGCGATTGGGGCTATGCAAAGGACTATGTTGAATGCATGTGGATGATTCTCCAACATGATGTCCCAGATGATTTTGTAATTGCCACAGGCAAACAGTATAGTGTCCGCGATTTCTGCACATACGCTTTCAAACATGTAGGTATTGATTTGAAATGGCAGGGAGAAGGAGTTGATGAAAAAGGAATTGATAAGAATACTGGAAAGGTACTTATAGAGGTATCGCCCGAGTTTTTCCGTCCAACGGATGTTGTCAATCTTTGGGGAGACCCAACAAAGGCTAAAACAGAACTTGGATGGAATCCTTCGAAGACAAGCCTCGAAGAGCTTGTAACAATCATGGTTGAGAATGATTACAATCATTGGAAAAAGGTAATAGAATTTGGTGTTGAATAAAGGGTTGGTTTGAAGAATGAACATTATATTATTATCGGGCGGATCAGGAAAACGTTTATGGCCACTATCAAATAATATAAGATCAAAGCAGTTTATTAAGATTTTCAAAACTGATAGTGGTTATGAGTCAATGGTTCAACGCGTTTATGGTCAGATTAGAAGAGTAGATGCAGACTGTAACGTTATTATTGCTACATCAAAATCACAGGTTGCATCTATTCATAATCAGCTTGATGATAAGGTAGGAATTTCTGTTGAACCGTGTAGACGTGATACATTTCCGGCAATTGCTCTAGCCACTGCTTATCTTCATGATATTCAGGGAGTAAATCAAGAAGAAGCAGTAGTTGTTTGCCCTGTTGATCCATATGTTGATGATGATTACTTTATTATGCTGAAAGAACTTGGAAATCAAGCAATTAAAGGCGAGTCAAATCTTGTTTTAATGGGCATAGAACCAACGTACCCTTCAGAAAAATATGGATATATTATTCCTGAAACTACTGACATTTTAAGCAAGGTACGGACATTCAAGGAAAAGCCCGACAAAATTACTGCAGAAAGATATATTGCAGAAGGTGCGCTGTGGAACGGTGGCGTTTTTGCATACAAGTTAAAATATGTTTTGAATATTGCAAAGAGAATATTTGGATCGAGCAACTACAACGAGCTTTATTCTAAATACGATACACTCAAGAAAATAAGTTTCGACTATGCAGTGGTTGAAAAAGAAAACAAAATACAGGTTATGAGATTTGGTGGGCAGTGGGTCGACATTGGTTCATGGAATACGCTTACTGAAGCAATGAGCGAAAACACTGTTGGTGATGCAAGAATCGATGAAGCATGTTCGAATGTACATATCATAAATGAGTTGGATGTCCCTATTTTAGCAATGGGATTAAAAGACGTTGTCATATCAGCAAGTCCTGATGGAATCCTGGTTGCTGATAAAGATCGATCTGGTTATTTAAAGAAATATGTAGAAGATAGAGATCGAGAAGCAATGTTTGCTGAAAAGTCTTGGGGATCTTTTAGAGCTATTGACGCGGAAAAAGATTGTCTTGTTATAAAAGTAGTTATAAAGTCCGGAGATTTTATGAACTATCACAGTCATGAATTTCGAGATGAAGTATGGGTAGTCGTTAGTGGGACCGGAAAAACAGTTGTTGATGGAATAGAACAACATGTCTCGACTGGTGATGTAATAACAATGAAAGCTAGGTGCAAGCATACTATTATTGCTGAAACTGAACTCAAATTAGTTGAAGTTCAAATAGGTCAAGAAATAACGGTTCACGATAAACGCAAATATCCCTTAAACATCTTACGATAAAGTGTATTTAGTTTTAGTTTTTTAATTGCTTAATTTATTGTGTGAGTATTTGTAGATATGATAAGTAAAAGTACAAATGGAATAATGTTGCTAAAACGAAACACTACGTTAAGTGGAACCTTTGAAAGAATAATAGCATTACTATTTGCACTTAGGGCAATAACATATGTTTGGCTTGCATTTGCAAGCGATATCTATATGCCGTTCTATGCCACATTTGTTTCAGCATTGCGATATATTACAATTCCTGCTGGATTGTGTTATGTCATAATTAAGCAACGACGCGCCAATGTTAGGGACATGGCAGTTTTGCTACCTTTATTTATATATTGGTTCCTTTTGCTTTTTAACACCTATGGTGGATATCAAGGATCATATCTTCATGAATTAATATCAATTGGTTGTTTTTTGTGGATGAATCGGGATATGAAAACAAAAATATTTCACTATTTCTATAAAACGGTGGTAATAATTGGCTCCATATCAATAATTATTTATATTGCTTATTTAATGAAATTACCGATCGGATTCGAACAATTACCTTTTTATAATGATGGGGTTCAAACCAGTTATTACAGAAGATGGGCAATATTTGCAATAATAGATAGTGGGTATTCCCTACCAAGATTATGTGGTATTTTTAATGAACCTGGCGCGTTAGGGACAGTGTGTGGCTTGTTATTTGCCGCAACTTTTCATTATTCAAAAAAATGGGAAAAAATTATTTTAATTATTACCACAGTTTTTAGCTTTTCGTTGGCAGGCTATTTACTTATAGTTGTATATTTAATTATATATTTTGCACAAAAAAACTGGAAATATGCTTTTATTGTTATAGGTCTTGCTTTTTTTCTTGTTATAATTCCTAATATTGACTGGCATAATAATGAAATTAATAATTTTGCGCAGCGGTTTTCTATTACATCTCAAGGGCTAATGGGCGATAACAGAACGACAACGGCTTTCGATTCAGAATTCGAGAATATAATAAGCAGTAGTGACATTTGGTTTGGAAAAGGTGCTACGTACACATCAGGATATGGAACATCCTCGTATAAGAATTTTATTGTTCAATTTGGTATAATCGGATTTGGACTGTTTTTTATAATTTGGTTAATGACTGCGATAAAAAGCGCTTCTCATAATAAGGATTGTCTAATATTAATAATTATTTTCTTGATATCTCTGTATCAAAGACCTGTTACCCTAATTAATACTTATGGTTATGTTTTAATATTTGGCGGCTTTACATGGATAATTAATGAGAAACAGAAACAAGAGAATGCTTATGTAAATAATACTTGTTATCCACTACAAATGCACAAACAATCTGTTTGGAAAGAAGGCAACGATGAAGAGCGTTTCAACATCAAGACTTTTTAATGCTAAAAGAAATGTTGTGAGTGGAGTAATAAAACAACTTCTTGGAATTGTTTTAAGTTTTACCATTAGAACTGTTATTATTTATACACTTGGTGCTGAATACCAAGGCCTTAATGGATTATTTACTTCCATTTTACAAGTTTTAAATCTTAGCGATCTTGGATTTTCTACAGCAGTTACATTTATCCTTTATAAACCAATAGCAGATGAAGACAGTGAAACGATTTGTGCAATAATTGCTTTTTTAAAGAAAGCGTATTTTATAGTTGGTTGCGTAATTCTAGGAATTGGCGTTGTGTTGATACCTTTTTTACCCAAGCTGATATCCGGAAACTACCCTAATGACATAAATATTTATATTCTTTTTGCAATATATTTGTTCAATGCCGTTATTTCGTATTGGCTCTTTGCTTATAAAAGCACATTGCTAACAGCTATGCAAAGAGATGATGTTGTAAGCAAAGTGTTTATGATTTCGTCTCTAAGTATAAAAGTTGTCCAATTAGTTTTGCTTTTTCTTTTTAAAAACTATTACGTTTTCATTGTCATAATGCCAATTGGTAGTATTCTAAACAACCTTCTTCTACAAATCTTTTCAAAAAAGTTATTTCCACAAGTAAAACCAATTGGAAAAATAGAAAACGGAATTCGAAAAGAATTGGTAAAGCAAGTGAAAGCTGTTTTTGTCAATCGGTTAAGCGATATTGCCAGAAATTGTTTTGACGATATAATTGTTTCTTCTTTTATTGGATTAGTAGCAGTAGCTGCATATGATAATTATTACTACATTTATACAGCAATAATAGGAATAATGTCAATTATTGTACATGCTATTCGTGCAAGCGTGGGAAATAGTATCGTAAAAGAGTCAATAGAAAAAAACCATAATGATCTTATCAAGTTAACATTCATTTTTATGTGGGTTGCCGGATGGTTCGCTATTTGTTTGCTTTCGCTATATCAACCATTTATGGCAATTTGGATGAAAGATAAGCCGGAAGTCATACTTAGTGATGTTAACATGACTTTGTTTTGTGTGTATTTTTATTGTTTTTGTATGACATATACAAAAGGTGTATATTTAGAAGCTAAAGGTCTTTTCTGGGAATGCAGGTATTTGTATGTAATTGAGGCGCTTGGAAACCTAGGATTAAACCTTATCTTGGGGTATTTTTTGGGGATTACAGGTGTTTTAATTGCTACAATCATTACTATCGTATTATTTAATTTTGTCGGAGGAACTATTGTTCTTTTTAGATTCTACTTTAAAACTTCAAAAAAAGAATTCTATTTACTTCATTTAAGATGTTTTATCTTAACAGCAGTGAATGCAATAATAACGTCATTTGTCTGTTCAATTTTACCATTGGACGGCATTGTTGGATTTATTATAAAACTAATAATATGTTTGGTCATGCCAAATATTATATACATTCTCTTTTATTTCAAAACTAAAGATTTTCAAAATTCTCTTTCTATAGCAAAACGAATGTTGAACAGGTTAAAATAATGATACATTTTAGCTGTAATAGATTTTTATAACTTAAAGCTGAAATAAAGAATCATTATTGATCCGAGGAATATTTCATGAAAAAAAGTTTACAATTGCGATTTGTACTTAATATATGGAAATATCCAATTTTTTCCCTTGCATTGAGTTTTGGAGGGAAAACTCTTGTTACAGCGCTAGAAAAAGATGCAGGACGCTTGTTAAAGTACAGTTGCAGAAAGAAGGATGTGTTTGCCTGTTTGGTAAGCTACAAAAATTATGCAACAATATTCTTATCAAGAATTAAAAGGTGTCGAATTATTTGGTTAATTTCGAGGATTATATTTCCGGCAAATAAGAATATTGAACTGTTGACGGATGAAATCGGACCAGGGTTGTTAGTCCTTCATAATTTAGGTGCAGTTATACGCGCAAAATCTATAGGAAGTAACGTGACAATTTCACAAGGAGTAACAATTGGAGAAGGCGGGGATCAGAACAATTCTAACGCAGATAATATTCCTACAATTGGAAACGATGTTCTGATTGCCACTAATGCGCTTGTTCTGGGAAATCTTATGATAGGTGATGGTGCAGTTATAGGGGCAGGAGCTGTTGTAACAAAGAATGTTGAACCTAACACAGTAGTTGTTGGTAATCCCGCACACGTTTTAAAGTATATTAACAAATAGTATTATAGGAGATATCAATGGATTATCATGTGGAGTATAATAAATGGCTTCAAAAGGTCTCGGATATAGAATTATATAAAGAACTTGAGGAGATGGATAACAAGTCGATAGAAGATGCTTTCTATAGAGATTTGGCTTTCGGGACTGGAGGTTTAAGAGGAATAATCGGTGTCGGAACAAACCGTATGAATATCTATGTGGTTGCGAAGGCAAGCCAAGGACTGGCTAACTATCTCGGTGCTGGCGCGAGCGTAGTCATCGGATATGACAGCAGGATAAAATCTGATTTGTTCGCAAGAACGGCAGCAAACGTATTTGCCGCAAACGGTATTACAGTTCATCTTTGGCCTGAGCTCAATCCAGTTCCCACAGTTTCTTTTGCTACACGTTATCTTCACGCTTCGACTGGTGTTATGGTCACGGCGTCTCACAATCCGTCAAAGTATAATGGATACAAAGTGTATGGTGCCGACGGTTGTCAAATAACAACAGAAACGGCTGCCGAAATACTTGCTCAGATAGAAGCTCTTAACATCTTTGCAGATATTAAATCAATGGATTTTGATAAAGCCATTGAAGAAGGAAAAATCAAATATATTGATTCATTTGTACTTGACGAATACCTTAAAGAGGTCAAAAACCAGTCTGTTCTTTTTGACGATGAAATCAATCGTGACGTGGCTATAGTTTATAGTCCTCTTAACGGGACAGGTCTTAAACCTGTTACAAGAATTCTAAAGGAAACGGGATTTACAAATATTACCGTTGTTGAAGAGCAGAAAAATCCCGACGGAAACTTTCCGACGTGTCCTTATCCGAATCCCGAAATCCGCGAAGCTATGGAATTGGGACTTCAATATTGTGAAAAAACAGGCGCGGATTTATTGCTCGCCACCGACCCTGATGCTGATCGCTGCGGTATAGCTGTTAGAGACGGTGATGAATACAAGCTTTTGACCGGTAATGAAGTCGGACTGTTGCTTCTTGATTTCATTTGCAGTCAAAGAATAAAGCATAACCAAATGCCCGAAAATCCAATTTTCATCAAAACAATCGTCACAATTGATCTGGCGGAGAAAATCGCTGAGCATTACGGTGTAAAAACTGTCAACGTGCTTACAGGCTTTAAATTCATCGGTGAAGTTATCGGAAAACTTGAAAACAAATCAGATTTTATATGCGCATTTGAAGAATCATATGGTTATCTCACCGGATCATACGTAAGAGATAAAGACGCCGTAAATGCAGCTTTCATGATATGTGAGATGTTCGCTTATTACAAAACTCATGGTGTCAGTTTAATTCAAAAGTTGAATGAGATATACAAAACATACGGTTATTGCCTAAACACTCTGCATTCGTACGAGTTTCCCGGCTCATCTGGTATGGAAAAGATGAAAATGATTATGAAGAATTTCCGTTCCGGACTTACAGAAATCGGCGGTGAAAAAATAACAAAAATTGAAGATTACTCTTCTGGATTAAATGGTCTGTCAAAATCGGACGTGCTAAAATTCTATACCAAAAACGGGAGCGTTGTTATTCGTCCTTCAGGTACTGAGCCTAAAATAAAAATCTATATAAGTGTTATGGTAAAAAATAAAAAGGAATCAAGCACTATAGAAGCAAACACTATTGTTGATTTAAAGTCGAAATTTTGAGTAAAAACTGAGAACTTAGTTTTTAGCTATATATTATGACTTGGTTGATAGAATTGCTAATTGTTTAAGATTTAAATTTAAAAGAAATGAGGAAATTAATATATGACTAAACTGTAGCAAGCTATTTTAAAATCTTGACTTGGTTTCATCAATTTTGTATTACAGCTAATTTTTGACTCTGAGCGTAGAACCCAAACTATAAGATGAGAATAGCACTATAGGCAGTGTCTGCTGATATATCAATAAGTATCTTATTTTTTAAAAGGAGACGGAATAATAATATGTCTATTTAGATGGGACATATTATTATGTTTGAAATCTAATGATGTTCAATAAAAAAGAAAATGCTTCAAATATTATTGATTTGGATACACTCAAGTCAATAGAACTTAATATTTTGGCTTTTGTTGATGACTTTTGCAGAAAAAACGGTATTAATTATTCTCTTACTGGTGGATCATTGTTAGGGGCAGTCAGACACAAGGGATTTATACCATGGGATGATGATATTGATATAATGATGGATAGAGTTAATTATGATCGCTTTATTGAATTGTTTCAAACAGAAATAGAAAAATCTGATTATAATTTGATTACATACAGAAATCAAAAGGACTACAATTACCTTTTTTCAAAAGTTGTTGATAAAAGGACTGTTTTAGCAGAAGACCATTGTAAAAAAGTGGATAATCTTGGAGTTTTTGTGGATGTTTTCCCAATTGACTGTATTAATAATGATTATGAAGAGGCAGTAGAAAGGCTTAAGTCGATTGAAATAAAGAAATATATATCCGTAGCATCAAATTGGCGACATTATTATATTAACAAGAATCATGGCTTTTTTAGGCAGTTGCCACGTTTTCTTTTCTTTTTTATTAGTCGATTTACTAATAATAAGAAAATATTATCAAGAATAGAGAAAGAGTTTATAGATAATAGAGGACTTGATTATTGCGCCTGCATTTGTGGCTCTTATAGCATTAAAAAAGAATTGATGAGATCATCATTGTTTGATGAATATATAGATTTGGAGTTTGAAGGAAAAATGTTTTCATCAATTAAAAATTATGATCATTACTTAAATTCTGTTTATGGTGATTATATGACATTGCCTCCTGAAGAAAAAAGAGTAACGAGGCATACGTTTATTGCGTATTATCGACCATTGAATTAAAAAATTGACTTTGCGCAAACATATTTATTCAATTTAAAATGAGATACTATTATTACTGGTGAGCTTTTTAGGGAGGATTAACAATGATATTTGGTGGACTTTTAGCGGGCGGGAGCGGATCGCGGATGGAAACCGCAAAAATGCCAAAACAGTTTATTAGAATAGCAGGTATCCCGATTTTTATAAGGTCTCTCAATGCTTTTCTTTCGATAGATAATATTGAAAAAATTGTGATTTCGATGAATAACGAGTGGAGCGAAGAGTACATAAAATTGATTCGTGAATTTGACATAGATGAAAGCAGAATAATTCTAACATCAGGCGGAGACAGTAGGTTTGGCTCTTTAATAAACGTGTCAAGAAAAGTATTGGAAATCAGTGATTGTTTAGATCCTATTATGATATCACATGACTGTGCACGCGTTTTTGTCAGCGAAAGGATATTAAGGGATAACATAACAATGATCGAAGAATATGATATGGTTACGACTTCTATTCCAACAATAGATACAATTATCCAATGCAATGATGACTATTGCTGTTCGTCTGTTCCAGACAGAACCAAATTGTGGGCTGATCAAGGACCGCAGACTTTTCATATTAAAACATTTTTAAAGTATGTGTCAATGATTCCCTTAATAGAATTACCGGATTATATTGAAGCGGCGAAATTATACTTAAAATACGGTGGTAATATAGGCGTTGTTAAAGGAGAACGAACAAACTTTAAGATCACAAATGATATTGATTTGCAATATGCTGAATTTCTTATTCAGGAGGGGTTTGTAAAATGAAAATAGTTTGTGTCGGCGATTCATATGTAACATCGGAAATGATGGAAAAAGGGGTTAAACCGTTTTTAAAACCGAAAGATGAATTAAGAGTGTTGTTTTTTGGCCATACCGACCGTTCAAAAATGCGTGACGTTGTCAAAGCAATCGAATCTATGAAGCGCGATGAAATACCGATTCCAGTTGAGTTGGACTCTGAAATAATTGATTGTGATATACTAATTGTTCATTTATGTCCTGTAACAAGTGCCTTGTTATCTAAGGCAAACAAGCTTAAAGCTATATTATCTTGTCGTGGGGGGTTAGAGAATATTGATGTAGATGCAGCTTCAGCAAAAGGAATCGTTGTCACTTCAAATCCTGCACATAATGCTAACGCGGTTGCGGAATATACGATAGGTTTAATTCTTTGCGAGACAAGAAATATTGCAAGATCTGATCGAGCTTTAAAGAGCAATTATTGGAGAGAGGATTATCCGAATTCAAAGTCGTCAATTCGTGAAATCCATGATATGACGATAGGTATAGTGGGATTTGGCTCGGTAGGAAGACTAGTCGCTGAGAAACTGTCAGTTTTTGGATGTAACATCTTTGTCTGTGACCCTTTTATTAGCGAAAGTGCATATGATTTTATTAATTATAGTTTTGTTGATCTTCATTCGTTGTTAAGAAAATCCGATGTTGTCACATTACACGCAAGATCAAAGTATCCCATAATTGGCAAGTCGGAATTTGCTTTGATGAAACACGAGGCGTATTTGATTAACACTGCTAGATCTGTGCTCGTTGACTCGATTGCCCTAAAGGAGGCAATGCTTAATCATCAAATAATGGGAGCGGCTATAGATGTTTTTGAGACAGAGCCGAACATATCAGAGTTTTACAAGAAATTTGACAATATTACAATAACAAATCACCGTGGAGGAGACACCATAAATTCTTATAAGGATGCGCCAAGTTTTGCAATTCAGAATTATATACATTATTTAAATGGTGAAAGAATGAGATTCTGGGTAAACAAAAGAGAACTAATGGCACAGCGGTCTAATTGATGTGAAATGATTCTTAATTAAGGAAAGCTAGTTAGGATATTATATTTGATATGTAAAAAAGCATTATGAAAAAATAGTGTAAAACGGAGGAATAATGAACAAAACAGAGTTTCGATCATGTGTACAAAAGGAAATATATGAATATCCTCATTGTAGCATTACTAACAAATATTTAAGAAGAATCTACTTAAAGTATTTTAATGTAAATACTCATGTGGTTTTTATTATTAGAAAAATGATGTATTTTAGCAGCAAGAATAGCTGGTTCTACAGAATAAAAGCCAAACGACTTCATATTTGGCTACAGAAAGCAGTGAGTGTTTATATTAATCCTTATGCAACAATTGGCGAAGGATTGATTCTTGAACACCCGTTTAACATTGTTGTTGGAGAAGCTGTAATAGGAAAAAATTGTACTCTCTTACACAATGTAACCATTGGTTCGAAAAAAATAGGAGATTCTCAATTATTCAGCAAACCGGTGATAGGAGATAATTTTATTGGTTATGCAAATAGTATGGTTCTTGGCCCAATCATGGTGTGTGACAATGTGAGATTAGGCTCATTTTCACTAATAAACAGAGATATTAACGAACCAGGTACTTATGTTGGAGTTCCTGCTAAAAAAATGTCGTAATTGTAGTCTGAATAATTATACTTCATATGATCTGTTTCAGAGGAAAAGTATTATTTGTTGAGAAGGTATTAGAGTAAAAATAATTAGGTTCTTACCAAAAAATACTTTAAATTGGTGTAGAATATTGTGTCGTTATAAATATCGTAGCTCATACAATTGTAAAAAGAAAGAAAAATAGTCTTATAAAGCTCATAATAATCGCTGAATTGACCGTCGATGAGTCATACGTCTGTGATTTATCAAACTTACACTGAGTGTTTACCACTTTTAGACCAGTCAGTGGAAAGATATTTAAATTGATATCTTGATCTAAGAATAATCTAAAGAAAGATATGAGCAGCAAGGAACGTTATACAAAACGTCATACGATGTTTAACTGATAATTGACGAGTTTTTCTTGTGACTTAATACGTTTTCACCTTTCTGAGGTATGGTCCCTTCAAAAGCGGTACAATACACGAAAAACGAGAAACGTTATCTTTACAGATTTATTGAAGACGGAGATATACCTATATCAAATAACCGTGCTGAAAACGAGATAAAGCCTTTTGTTGTAGTCAGAAAGAACTAGCTGTTTTCGGATTCCGTAAAATGCGCCAAGGCATGTACCATGATATATTCCGTCGCTGTCACGACCCAAACAAATGGGCTTGATGTGGAAAAATGCCTCAAGGAATTATTCTTAAGCAGAAAACCCATTATACCTTGCAAGAATTACTAACTGTTTGCATAATCAAGAACGAATACACAATCAGGGGCTGGATCTTTCGATCAGCCCCCTGTTTTTTATTCGTCCAATCACCTGTTTATTCTAAGATTACGAGCGACCCCTGGCATGGCATCACTCTTCCCGCTAAATCCAATATACTGCGCTCGGGTCGCTCCTCAGCATTTCCCTATCCTCCGATACAGTTTAAAGCGGTTTGACGATACCATAACTCTGTGATTCTGTCAAGCGGCCTCCTGACTGACTATTATTACTCTGACCGGCCGGGTGTTGTGACTATATGCACGTCCAAGGTGTTCAGCGTTGTACGACGTATTCACAAAAGGATTACTTTTTTATACTTAATGGCTCGCATATTTACATTTTGACTTGACAACATAATTCAAATGTGGTAGAATAAATTTGTTTAAATATGGAGGAAAGGTGAAAACACCTGATGCTATAAATTGAATTCATTGCTTAGAACTGAACGTTTTTAGTGGTGAAAGTGTTTAGTGAAATTATGGAATGATAATATTCAAGGAGAGACAATAATGGGTAAGTATTTTGGAACGGATGGTTTTCGTGGTGAGGCTAACAAGGAGTTGACGGCGGCGAAGGCATTTAAGGTTGGTTGTTATATCGGTTGGTATTACGGACAGCAGCATGAAGACGGACGGGCTCGCATCATAATAGGCAAAGACACGCGTCGTTCTTCATATACTCTTGAATATGCGTTATCCGCCGGTATCACTTCATCCGGTTCAGACGCCTACCTGCTCCACGTAACAACAACGCCGTCTGTTTCCTACTGCTGCAGAATAGACGGCTTTGATTGCGGAATAATGATTTCCGCTTCTCACAACCCGTTCTACGATAACGGTATCAAAATCATGCGCGCCAACGGACAGAAGATAGAGGCCGAAATCGAAGAGAAAATAGAGGCTTATATCGACTCAAATGAGGAGCTACCGCTTGCTCAACGTGAAGCAATGGGCAACGTAATTGACTACGCAGCGGGCAGAAATAGGTATATAGGCTATTTGATGACGATACCCACACGTGGATTCAACGGCTACAAAGTCGGTCTGGACTGTGCAAACGGGGCGTCATGGAACATCACCAGAGCTGTTTATGAAGCGCTTGGAGCCAAAGTCTATGTCATCAATAATACTCCCGACGGTGTGAATATCAATAAAAACTGCGGTTCCACTCACATGGAATCGCTCCAAAAGTATGTTATTGAAAATGGTTTGAACGTCGGTTTTGCATATGACGGTGATGCTGATCGCTGTCTTGCTGTTGATGAGAAGGGCCGCATTATCAACGGGGACCAAATCATGTTCATATGCGGTAAGTATATGAAAGAAGAAGATCTTCTGGACGGTAATACGATAGTTACAACTGTTATGTCAAACATGGGCTTGTATAAAGCTTGCGATGCGATAGGCATCCACACCGAAAAAACGGCCGTGGGCGATAAATACGTTGCTGAAAATATGATGGCGAATGGCTATGTTCTTGGTGGTGAGCAATCCGGTCATATCATATTCGGCAAGTATGCGACGACGGGAGACGGTATTCTGACGAGCCTTATGGTCATGATGACTATGCTTGATAAAAAAATGCCGCTCTCAATGCTTGCGGATGAAATGAAGATGTACCCGCAGTGTTTAAAGAATGTGCGTGTCAAATCCAAACCCGACGCGCAGAACGACCAGGACGTGCAGGCGGCGGTAAAGGCAGCGGCGGAAGCTTTAGGCGACAGAGGTCGCATCCTTGTCCGTGAGTCCGGAACAGAGCCGAAAATCCGCGTTATGGTTGAAGCCGAGAGCGATGAGATCTGCGAAAAGTACGTTGATTCCGTGATCGAGGTTATTAAGGCTAAAGGTCACATCAGTGAATAACAAATTGCCGGAGGTTGGTCTCCGGCTCTTTATTGGTTATCCAAAAAGACAGCCCGCTGTGACCGGCGGGCTGTTCGGTTGTATTACGGGCAAGTCAGATCTCGCTGACTTTATCCAGATACAATTCAAACAGGTGTCTTTTAATAAGGACTCTGTTTCCGATTCTGAGCAGATAGGTTGCATCAGGATTGTTCTGGATCAGCCAGCGAAGTTTATTTTCGCCTATTCTGAAATATACTGCGGCTTCTTCTACGGTCATCGCATATTGTTCTGCGAGTCTGACCGTTTTTTTCGTCGTATCGTTCATCGCTTTTGTTTCCTCCTTTTTTGTTATTCATTGTTATAATGACATAACAGGCGCATTGATAGCCTATAAAGTCTGCGATGACCCGAATGATATTTATATTGAGGAAAGACATAGAGCTTCCCATTCAATTTATATGGCGCTTACTTCTTTGAAACGCGAAATATATTCGCCTGTTCACGAAACAGAACGTTACAAGGCAATATTGAGCAAACTTCAAAAGGAAATATCGTAAACATCATAAGCAATATTGCGTTAAATGAAAAATCAAGGCGGAGAGCGACAACTCCCCGCCTTAATTTTTGAAACGCCGAATTCGGCTTGCAAGGCGGCTTATCCGGCCGCCTTATTTGTTGTTGTAATCACGCCTTCGGTTTCAAGAGCCGAAAGTATCGTGGTTTTAAGTATTCCGATGAGCTGATTTTTCGACTCCTTTGTCAAAAACAGCTTTTCGGGATTTTTTATTCCGTTTGTTCTTTCTTTTCTTTCGTTTTTCATTCTGTTGTCTCCTTTTCAGATTTTTATTTTTGGAAAACAGGTTATTTTCTTGCTCTGAAATGATTATGACAGATTGAAAATTTTCTCATATAACCCACCGCCTGTATGATCGGCGGGTTTTTTCTCTTTTCAGCTCCTGTCTTTTCTCATTCGACAGCATTATGACAGTTTTGAAAAGGCAATAAAAAACAGTCCGAACGATAAACGGACTGTTTGTATCAGTGAGGCGGCGCCGGCTTGCAAAAGGGACCGAAAGCAAGCTTTACGGCAACGTATAAAAGGGACGAAAAAGCACGTACGCCATCCGGCGCCGTTTTCCCTCACCTTGATTATATTATGACAGAAATTTCAAAATTTAAGGAGAATCAGATTTTATATGCGTAATGCGAGGCGAAGGTGTGCAGGCTCTCATGCCCGAGCGCCTTTTCCGCTGTAAGCATTGCGCGTCTGTCGAGCCTGACGCCGCTCATATCTCCGCGGCAGACGTACAGCTCCGACTGATATTTTCTGCCGCTGCCGGCGTTTACCGCGTCGTACGGGATATCGCCGGGCTCCCGCGCGTACATCTTATATATCGCCGCGGCGTAGTCCGCTCTGTAGCCGTGAACGTCCGCGCTTTTGCTCACATGCTGCCATACGCGCTTGCCGGGCGGAGTGCTTCTGATTTTCCGAACGACCGCGTCAACGTCGCCGATTACGGGCGCGTACCGCCATTTGCCGCCTTTTTCTTTTACAAAAATAAAATAATCCGCGTTTTTGAAAAGCTTTGTTTTTTCATAATTTGACACAAGTGCGCTCTCCCTTTCGGTGAGCGTTTTCTTCATTTTAAGGCTTTCTATCAGGCCGGGCAGGTTTTTTTTCTCTATCAGGCAGTCAGGTTTTATGGACGTCAGACCCGCACGGCGCAGACCGGTCGAGCGGCAGAAGGTGACAAGCAGCTCGTTTTTCTTCTCGGAGAAATGTGCGTCGCTTTTTGTTTTGCAGCGGCTTCTTATGATGTCGTTTCGGTGCCTCGTCGGCGGTATATATCTGTCCCTATCGTCCGGGCTGATACCGAAAAGTTTTGCGAGCGCCGCCGTCTCAAGCTGGAGCGTATAGGCGGAGTACTTGCCCGTCGCCTCGCGCGACTCGAGCCATTCCTTAACGTATTTTTTCGCCTTTGTCAGCGTCATGACCTCCGGATGCGTACGTTTCAGCCAGCCGAGATAATAATCGATATGTCTCATATATGATTTGTATGTAGATATGGAGTAAATATATTTAAACGTGACCCCTTTGTTTTTGTCGTCCTTTTTGCTGCGTCCAAATCCCTCGTTCAGCATCCCGGTGATGACGTTATACGCCTGGGTGTGAAGTGAAGGAGATTTTACGCCTTTTTTCTTGTGTCCCATATAAACGCCTCCCGAATTTATTTTGTTGAAATCAGTATTGACCGTCCCGAAAAAACGGGACACGCACTCTTTTTGTAACGTCAAAAACGACGGGTCTTATGCACGACCTTTTGGAAGCGCCGATCTTTACACTTTGATTTGTTCAGCGCTTCCGTTCGCACTCTTTTTCTGACGCGGACGTCAAAGCACTTATGCACGTGCTTTTTTCTTTTTCCGTCATAATAAAATAAGCCGTACCGGATTCCTCCAACTCCGACGGACGTACGGTCTTTTCAGTCGCATCTGCAGTATTTGATGCGCGTAATAAAAAACAGTTAAAACCTCCTCTTTTCTTGTTTGTGAGTATTATGACAGAACGGTGTGTGCAACAAAAATCACGCCGGCAAACACCGTTCTTTAAGGCAAAAACCCGCCGGCATACCGCCGAACTTATAGGGATAACGGTTTACACCACCATTTTCATAGTGGTATAAACCGTTATTTTTTCGTACTGCGACTGATTTTGCAGGCAGCGTTTTTACTCTATGGCTTGAACGCAGTCAAAAATTGCGGCTTGTCTGATACTATCCTTTTCTATATAATGACAGATATATTTTTTCTGACACATTTTTTTTGCTTTCTCACACAACTCTTTTTTTTCGATGTTTAAACACCGTTAGATTGCCGGTTTGATATGCAGCGCCGAAAATATTTTTTTCTGTCATAATCCTTTCAGACAAACGAAAGGGGCGGAAGATATGTATAGTATTAATACGGATTTAAGTGTTGATACAGTGCGCGTATATTGGCAGAATTGTCATTTTCACGCGGGTGCAGGATGGCAGCATATAGATAAAGATATGTTCTATCGAAAAGACGGCGATATAGAATTAACGTATAATATACAAAGCTATATTTTAACAGCAAAATTCTCCGCGAGCAAGATCGCTAACGGCTGCAATGCTTTTCCGTACGAGTACACAGAGTATCCGTTATTAAGAGATTCTGTTGAAAATACGGTATTAAAAATAACCGGTCAGCCACTCCGGCTGTCGGCATCAAAAATCTCAAGAATAGATATTTACCGTTCGCTGATATTTGACGACATCAACAAGGCTCGTAGTTTCGTTGCGGCATTGAACAGGATACCGAAAAGCGGAAGAATAAAACACGCCGTGTACGGCGGAGAGTCTGAGAACGATGATGACAGTGAGAATCTTGATGACGGCAGTTCCGACTATACTTATCTGAAAAAGGGTGACCTCGTAAAAGCTTACGTAAAAAATGACGATATACATATTCCAGATGAAATAAGTGATGAGCTCCCCGCTACCGTTCGTATAGAAGTTGAATGTAAAGGTCGTGCAGATTCAAAAAAGATTATCAAGGGATATAATACAGAAGAGATTCTGAAGTACCCGGCGTTCTGGGTCAGATTATATAATACAACTCTTAATAAACTCGGGCTCTGCGGTGTGATCTTAAAACGAACTGCGTTTATAAAAGCCGCAAAAAAGCTGATTACGGAAGAAAATCCGAAAATTCGTCAAAGCACCTTAAATAAACGCATGGAAAAACTGCGGAGAGTTATTGCAGGAAAAATATCAAATTCGGATCGGGCAATGTCCGGTCTTGTTTCCGTGCTCAGAAAAAACGGGATCTGCCCGTGCTGTTTCGATGATGTAAAAACACTTGAAGCAAGGGAGGTCATTCCGGCGGAGCTGCAAAGATTATATGAGATTTTTTCCGAAACAATAGCGAAACGAAAAATCCGGGCGGTAAAAAACCGATTCTGCCGGTTTAATCTATTTGATTGCTTGTCCGAAATCACCACTGCCTTTAATATGCAGCCATATTTCAACTCATCATAACCGCTAATAACATCCCTTCACAACTTTCAATTATATATAACCGTTTTAATTGCATTCGGGATGTTCCTTTTCCAAATCAATATTTACTGCCATAGATAAAACCGTCTATGGCTTTTGGATTATTCATTATTTCCGGAAAAAATGCCCTTGCCCTACGAAATGTTTTAGTTGTGTCAGAAAATTTTCAATCTGTCATAATCCTTTCAGAGGTTGATTCAACCCAAAAAAGAGATTTGCTCGTCTCTAAAAAATCTGAAAGGAGATTAAACCATGAGCACAGAAAAAAAAGAAGTAGGTATCGATGTCGGAAACGGCATCACGGAAAGAGTGAAGGTGTTCGACCCGATTTCACCGACAAGCAAATTCCCGATTTGCGGGTTGCCGATACGGGTTGATACTTACAACACATGCGGGTTCGGCTGCGAATACTGCTTTGCCAATTGCAGGAAGTTTATGCAGAAAAACAAAGAATTTGAAGTTGCGGACCTGGGCAAATTAAGGAATACCATAGAAAAAGTCCGGTCGGGTAAATATTCCGGGTCAAACTTCCTGTATAAGCTGATATCAAACGGATACACATGGCACTGCGGAGGTCTCTCCGATCCGTTTCAGCCGGCGGAAGCAAAATATCATATAACGAAAAAGTTTGTTGATATTACGAATGAATACGGTATTCATGTGTTGTTCAGTACAAAAACAGATAACCTTTACGGCGCAGACGTCAAGCCTGAAAACGCATCATTCCAGCTCAGCATCACCAATCTCGACAACAACAAAGGCCTGGAGCCCTGTGTTCCGCCGATTGAAAACCGTATAGCGTTATATCGGGAGCTGAAAAAAGAAGGCTTTAAAGTAGGAATAAGAATCCAGCCGTTTATACCGGGAATAACATCGCTTGACATTGTTAAATTGTTTCATGATGCTGATAATTTTACTCTTGAAGGTCTTAAACTTGTTCCGCAAAACAAAGAGCATCGTGAGTATATCACAGATTTGCTGGGACTGGATGCCAAAGAATTCACAATGATGGGTCTACTTAACCTTAAGCCGGATATACGGAAACAGATGTACAAGCCTTTTATCAATTATTTTGAAGAAAACAATATTCCGTTCAGCATCGCAGATAACGATATGCATAACATAGGTACGAATCTCTGCTGCTGCGGAGATCGGCTTGTGAAGAAAGCGACGACTTTTAACAGTACATATTTGTCAAAGACTTACGGAAAATGGACTAAGGATGACGTTGATGCGGAATTGAAAAGATGCGGAGTATGCGATTGTAAATGCAGCGGATGTTTTTCAAGCAACCGTGTCGAAGGATGTGCCACGGTCCAGGACTTCTATGACAAGCGATATGATAACCCTAAAAGAATCTTTTCACCGGAATATATTTTGGATTATAAAAGACAGCAAATGACCGTCTGAATAAACAATCCTTATAAAGCTCGTAAAAGCCCTTGTGCGATCTGCGCAAATTGCGTCGCATAAGGGCTTTTATTATATTACCGATTCTGTCATCATTTGATTAAACAAGAAAAAAGGAGACAGAACAATGTTTGAAAATTTAAAACGTGCGCTGGGAATGCCGTTTTTTGAACTGGTGAACAACTATTACACACCGTCAGTTTTAGCAGGCCTTATATCATCTGAACTTGAAGCCGCATCGGATGATGTCTTGTTGAATACTGCTGACTTGAAATCGTACCTGACCGGATGGATTATGGCGTGTCGAAGATACGGTGAGAAATACAATATTCAGGACGTTTATAGAATTTCTTCGTCTGAAAGATATGAGGAAATGACAGAAAAGCTCTTTGTTATTGTTGACGACGACATGCTGAAAGAATACCTGTATTTATCCGAAGGCAGAAAACTCTTTGTCAGTCTGTATCAAAAAGCGTTACAGCTGCTTTTGTCAAAAACCATACCGGAACAGGTCATACCGTCAACAGATGTTACTCCACCGCTGTTTGATTATCGAAAAGTTTATGACAAGCTTAAATCAGCACTCGATATGAACATCTGCGGGCAGGACGAAGCAAAAAGAGCTCTCATTGTCGGCATAATAAAACATCTTATCCGTATACAGCATCCGGAACTGAATCTGAAAAAATCAAACATCCTGCTTGTCGGACCGTCGGGGTGCGGAAAAACAGAAATGGTTCGCGTTATATCGCAAGCACTTGATTTGCCTATGGTCATCGAGGATGCGTCAAAATTCACAGCAGCGGGATACCGCGGCAGGGATGCATCAGACATGATAGAAGACCTGCTTATTAAAGCCGGTTATGACGTTAAAGCAGCGGAACACGGGATAATTTACATAGATGAAATCGATAAGCTGTGCCTTTTCGATTCAGGATCTATCGGTCACGACTATAAGATTTCAGACCAGACGACATTTCTGACACTGCTGGAAAGCGATGAGATCACGGTGAATATAAGAGGGCGAGGTGCCGTAAATATCAAAACGGACAATATTCTATTTATATCCGGAGGAGCATTCTCCGTCAAGAATATGAAAGAAACCGACAGGATGTCTGTCGGCTTTTTAAGTCCGTTTTCTTCTGTATCAAAAGAATCTGATACGATTTCTCATACGGATTTGATTCGTTACGGAATGACAAAAGAACTCGCCGGAAGATTATCGACAATAGTTCGATTCCGTCCCCTGAATGTCGATGACCTTTACAGAATAGCGACCGGAGCGAACGGGATTATGATCGGATATGAAAAGATGTTATCCTTGTTGGGAGAAGAACAGAAAATATCAGAAGAAGAAATCCATATGCTCTGTAATGAAGCTTACAGCGAAGGAATAGGTGCGAGAGGACTGAAAACGATTTTTGACAAATATTTTGAAGAGCAAATATTCAAGGCTCTTCAAAAAACAATAATAAATTCAGAATCACAAAAGGAGGAAAAAAGTGATGAAACTGAATCAAAGCCTGAGGAAAGCTCACGAGGATTTCAGACAATGGAGGTATGAGTCGTATATCGGCGACGGTACAGAAGAAACAGCGGCGAGAGGATTCGCCCAAAAAGATGCGGAGCATTTTATTGAGACGCTCCGAAAATACGCCGATATTTATCAGCGGAGGGAGTTCTATGACCGGTATCTCCATGTAATGTATGAAACGGACGACGAAATAGCCGCTTTAAAATCAGCGGCCGAGTATTGTGATATCGTTTCAAGCAATATCGTTGACTCTACTATCGACGTTATACTCAATTGCTGCACAGATTATTATCCCGAAGAGATTGATTATGCAATACACTCACTGATTCCGTGTCCGGACAGATATTTAAGTAATGAGCCGAAGATGTCTGTATCGGCGGGAGAGACGGTATGTATTCCGTGCATCGAACTTGAATGCGTATATGGTATGATCAAATCCGAACTGATTGATGAGAGTACTGCAGCATATCTTCTTCACACCACAAAAGAAACTCTGCAACTGCTATTGAAAGAGTATGACAAATCTTTCGAGGAGGATGAACCGATGACACCGGTAATTCAAGAATAGTACATCGCCAATGCTGTGACGTAGCCCCTAAACACGAAACCCGCCGAAACACGGCGGGCATTTTTTGTAAAAACAACGGACGAAAGAGCTTTGGGGATTTCAGGAAAGGGACGAGAACCTAAAATCCTGTCAAGCTCCTTTGTTGGTTCACCATAAATTGATGAACCTTGTATCGTCCGTCTTAATTCTATTATGACAGATTTTTCAAAAAAACCGAAGTGTCAACAATACTAATGTTGCAATACTCTATATGCGCGATCGGTTCCGACGCTTGCTTAATCTGTTAAAAAACTGAAAAGACTAAAGGGGGCTGTTTTAAACAAGCCGCCAGGGGCGTGAATTTTTTGCACACCCCTGGCTTAACCTTTTAATCGTCCTCCTCGTCATTCGATTTTTTTCATCATTTTGTATATCTGCTCGTCAGACATTTTTGATAATTCACGAAAGCGTTTTACGTATTCTTCTCCGTACCAGTCATATTCAACCGTTTGCTTATCCAGATTAATCGTATATTCCGATTCAACGGAATCTTCACTATTTTGGTCAAAGAAAAACTTCATTTTCTGAGGCTTGTGTTTCAAGATATAATCAAGGACCTGATTGCCGGTTTTGCTTGACATTGCCATATAGTATTGTGCGTCAGATTCCGATATAAGACCGGCTGTCAACATATCTTCGATGTTTTCAAAATCGGAAGCAAAGGTATAGGAATGCTCTCTTATATAGGCGACAATTGTGGCATAACCTTCCCAATGTGCCTCGTCGGCTTGACATCCTGCCCCGTTAACAAAAACACAAGGCTCATCGGTAATATCTACCAATTCCGTTGTTCCCAGATATTGCTTCAATTCCTTTACGCGTTTGCTGTTGTACAAATCCCGAACAAAAAGCATGATTTCATATCCTCTGCCGGACGGATATCCATCGCCTCCACAGTATTGTTCGATTTTGACTTCTCCGTTTGAAACGACTTTCATAATACAACTTGTTCCCATGTTATAAAACCTTTCCAAGGGCTCGGACCGACGTTGCGGGATCCCGATAATTTTTAACCCTTTTGCTTTGTATACATTATGACAGATTGAAAATTTTCTGACACAACTGCTATTTTTCCTTTTTTATTCTCTTATTCAATGTGATTATGTCAGTGCGGAAGACAAAAAAATTATATGAAGTGATGTTTATATAACCGAGCGTAATTTGTTTTTGTTGGAATGACTGTAACTATTGGTTACAGTCATTCTCAACTCAACGGAAATGCTCGAAATCACTATACGGTTTTTAATTCCAGACGCAATATCCGTTCCAGACTATGGAAGCATTCGGATAAGTTTCTTTTACAGTATTGAAATACGCGTCAAAATCTTCTATCCAAAAGCCGGTTGCAACTACACATTTTCGTTTTTCGTCATAGGATACCGTACAATTTTTATGCAACTTACCTTCCAGTTCCTTTTTGAGGTCCGTCATCGCTCTTTCGTCAGATATGAAAACTTCGTTTACGCAGTTGTCAGGGATGGAGGGTATTTTTGAACGGTCCGGATAATCATCCTCATAATACGATTTTGAGCGCTCAACATATTTACCGTTTTCGACCTCATGATAGTTAACAGTGGTTCTTATTCTTCCGTCCGGTTCAAGTACATGTTCCTCATACAAGCCGGTGTCGGCGTAATAATATGAATCAATATCCTTGAGTATGGCGCCGTCCTGAACCGATTTTGATTGGGTGTGATAATATCCGCCTTCGGAGTACGAATACTCAAGGTTAAACGTATTTGACGGCCAGTCTTTGGAAAGTTTGACCAACGCTTTGTAAATCAACTCCGAATCACTGTCGGCATCAAAAAACATTATGGTTTTTTCTGGAGGGATATATACCCAATACTTGACAGCTATCCCGTCGTCTTTTAGTACGTTATTGAGTTTAAAATAGAAGAATATCCCTTTTGAAATAACCTCAACTTTTAAGCTTGCTCTGTCTGACATAATTTTTCCTTTCTGGGTGACGCAAAAATTTTTTTTGAAGAAGCGCGTCTTATTTTCCCGGGCCGCTTCCGTAGCCTGATCCTTTTCGGCTCCAATAAAATATCAGATATTATTTTGGAGTCTGCATTTTCGCCGATCTTAAATTGACAATTTTTTGCCGGTAGCAAGACAGAATCTAATCAGAATGACGTTAATAGCGTGAGCGAATGACTGTATCTAATGGATACAGTCATTCGGGAAAAAAAGGCGGTGCAATAAGAAATAATGGAGTCCGACAGAAGTCAATTCAAAATCCCTCCGTCTCTCCTCTTGAATAACTCCAGCTTTATTTATAACGCAAACCGGCTCCGGCGATGTGGAGCTATATAAAACAGCTTCAGCAGCTTTTGATAATATTATGACAGACTGAAAATTTTCTGTCACAACTTTTTTCTTCTCTTTTCAGCAGGAAATCCGTGCTTATTTTTATTATGACAGATTGAAAATTTTCTGACACAACTTTTTTTCTCCTTTTCTCTGATTCAATGTACAGATGTTAGTGCGGCAGGCAAAATAAACGAATATGAAATGCTGTTTTATAACCGAGCGTAATATGTTTTAGCACCGTAACTATTAGTTACGGTGCTAAAAATAAGATCAGGCAAAAAAGAGGCATGAAAATATTCTCAGTGCAGGGGAAATGTTCGGAATGAATTTTTTCCACAACCCGCACAGAAAAAGGCTGTTTATTCACCTAAATATAAACTTAGATTTTTAAACTGCCCCTTCTTAACCACTTAAGCAAAAAGGAATCCCCGTTGCAGATCAGAAAAATGTCCGGAACTAATGACTACGCCGATTTGGCGCAGTCATTAGTAAATAATCATGCAAAAAAGAGGCATGAAAATAAAGATTGACCGTAACCAATCGTTACGGTCAATCTTGAAAACGGAGGAGACGCGGTATAAACAGCGCTTATATTTCGTAGTATTTTATAAATCCGTCATATCTTTTCAGTTTGTGATTGTAAAGCGATTTGGTGTTCCCGAGACGGCTCCCTTCAACATAGAATCTGAAACAATTTGATTCTTTCAGATACTTGATAATATGATACTCGGATATATCCGACAAATGTCCGCATACAGTTCTTAACTTCGGGTTGTCGGAAAACGTATCCCGTCTTCTTCCGATATGGAAAAATCCGGTGCTGAATGCGTACCCGTTTAAGACGATGACAGGCTCGATACTCAGTAAAGTATCATTGTAAAAAATACAGATATATGTCAGATTCTCTTTGCCATCGATTATATTACGAACATATTTTTTTGAGTCTACCTTGTGACCGGAATCTGCACACCACATATCGATTAGTTCGGAAATATCGTCGGCATATTTCCGGCAACCTTCTGAATTAAGATATTTGCAGCTGAATCCGGGACTTTTTTCAAACGAATTCATTTTTGATTTCTTCATCCACTGGTTAGTTGAGAACCGCTCTATTGTTTTGTTTACATCAAAATAGAAATTGTTGTAATTCGGTACTTCATTTCCATTCCCATACAGAGAACTTAAGAATTCCGGATAAACAAACTTTACAAAGTCAAATTGTTTTAGCCATTGTATCACGGTTTTTACTGAATTTATATCTGAATTCTTTGAAATCGGCGCATCAAGTATTTTTATGATTTTGTTTTGAAATATTTGGATTATCCTATATTGTAACAGAACAAGGTCATCACCGACTGCAAGAATAAAGTATTTTGTCTTATTATCATCAAAAAAGCTGTTATTTTGCGGTATTACACTGTATACGGGAGGTTTATCGGGATAATATAATTTGTTTTGAAATTCAGACAGCAGGTCAATGCTCTCGATTCTGACCGGCAAGCCTTTCTTGAAATCATTGAAGCAGGAAAAATCATTGAAAACATATACGGGGTGCGTGTTTTTATTCATAAAATTTACCTTTCCGGCCATAATAGCCTTTTGTATTTTAGATCCGGATCGGAATGATCCGGATAAACGTTCTTATTGTATGATAAAAGAGGATATTTCAACAGCTGCGGAGGATTCTTTCAGGCCCCAGCCGTTAATCCGTCGTCCGAACAATGCGATATCGACAGTGAGCCGGATGTCGCTTTCATCGACCTTTTTTCTTAAAAGAGTTTTGAATCTGTTGATATCGTATTTTTCAAGTTTTTCAACAGTATCAGCTTCTTTCAAGACCTGCAAACACGTTTTGGCAATACATTCAAGTTCTTCTGGAACATAACATATATAGCGCCTGGTTTGAGCGAATAATATATCATATTTGTTATAATCGTTACGGTTAGGTTTCATTCTCCGGTTTGAACCGAACAACGATAAGAATTCCGCAAGTTTGCTAAGTAGTTCGGCATCATCTATTTTGTATTCGTTGCATAACAAACCGCAAACAATCTCCGGCATATTGCGCGTACAGATTGACATATCTGTCGACTTGTTTCGAAAATTACAGAATGCGTTTATTACGTTCCGGTTTTTACTGCCAATCGCATAAATACGTTCATCACTAAGCAGCATTTCGTTCAGCTCACACAGATACAACGCCTTACCGTTAAATTTCCGTCTGGTGATATACATTAAAGAATCATCTTCCGCAAAAATAATCTCTTTTGCCGGAGTTATATACTTTTTATATCCCATATCCTTCAGAAATTCAGTATATTCCTTTTCGGAACGGCAAGAGTTCATCACAGATATGTGCAACAGTGTTTTGTTGATATCCCGTATGATATCAAAAGCGTCTACGGTGTTGTCTGATAAATCGTGTTTTTTGGTGTTCATTATTTTTTTCTCCTTCTATTACTTTATTATTTTATTTTTTCATTAGTTGTTTTTGTTGCTCGGGGATCGGATTTTACCGATCCCCGTATTCTTTCTCATACAACCAGGCTTCGGGGGTCCATTCCCCGCCAATTTTGAATGCACCTTCTCCGAAGTAGACATCGGTCATATCTGTTTCCCAATCCAGCTGAAAAGACAGCTGCTTGAGGTACGGATAATCGACTCCGGGAACTTCACCCGCATTTAAATGTGCTACGGCACTTACTTCAAACCATATGCTGTTATCAAAGATATCAAAATCAGTATACCCGGCGGACTCCATCAGTTCAATAATCTCTTCGTCTGTTTTTGCCATTTCGATGATTTTTTTAATTTCGTACGAAATGTACATTGCGCATTTAATTTCAGCATCTACGACATCAAATCTTTTTTTCATTCTTTTAGTTCCTTTCGTTTTTTTATTTTTCGATTCGGTTGCTGAATTTCCGTCTCGTATGAATAATGACAGAAATTTTCGTTTTTTTAGATTCAAAACACGAAAGTTAAAATACTATTTACGTATTGTTCATAGTTAGACGCGATAGGCGTATGCCTCTGCGAATGTGTGTTGACTTTCATGACCGAGGCTTGGTTCGGTATACAGGCTGCATACCAATGTGTTCCTTACAAAATCAAGATAAGTGTGATTTTTTACGATTTCTTTGTTGATTTCATCATTCTCGTTATATACTATAGCTTTTTTAATTGTCATATTTTTACCCTTTCCGCCTGAAGCTGTGATCAGCCGCAGACTATAAAATATTTTTTGTTTTTGAGATTTTTGTTTGATAACTTTGGACAGATACTATTGTTATGCTACAACATATTAAATCGCCTCCCCGTGTTTTGCCTGGCGGATTGTCAAAATCAATCCGTTTTTTTTGATTCAACAGTATTATGACAGATTCAAAATTTTCTGTCACAACTTTTTTTGCCTTGAAAGCGGCATATTTTGTAGTATTGTTCAATGAGATACAATATATAGAAATCTGTGTATAAAAAAAGCCCGCTGCTTTGCGGACCTCAAAGTCATTCGATTTTAAACTCATAGCTATCTGATTTGGCGTATTTATGTTGACTTTTTTCTGTTATTGTGATATACTTTAATTAGACGCAGATGTTTGTTATGTTGAAGAGAAAAATGTAGTGGTTTTTGACATACCGGAAATCTATTGAAGGAGGAACATGCATTATGAGTGAAAATCATGATTTGATGATAAAAAGCGGAGATGCCGAATTCCTGATTTTTGAAAAAAACGGATCGGATGATAGTATAAATGTTCGATATGAGGACGAAACGCTTTGGCTTACGCAAAAATCAATAGCGGCACTGTTTGATGTGAGTGTGCCAACGATAAACGAGCATTTAAAAAACGTTTTTTCCGAAAAAGAACTCGATGAAGATTCAGTTATTAGGAATTTCCGAATAACTGCCGCAGACGGTAAGACTTATAACACAAAGCATTATAATCTTGACGCCGTTATATCCGTCGGTTACCGTGTTAATTCAATGCGGGCGACACAGTTCCGTCGCTGGGCTACGCAGGTGTTGAAACAGTTTGCAATAACCGGTTACGTAATCGACCGCAAGCGGATGGAAAACGGTGGATTTTTAGGCGAAGATTACTTTGAAAGACTGCTTGAAGAAATTCGCGAGATACGTTTGTCGGAACGTCGGTTTTATCAAAAGGTCACAGACATTTATGCGACAAGCGTAGATTACGATAAGGATTCGCCTTTGGCAAAAATCTTTTTTGCGACCGTACAGAACAAAATGCACTATGCCATAACGGGAAATACCGCCGCTGAGCTTATAATGTACCGTGCAGACAGTGAAAAAGAACATATGGGTTTGACAACGTGGGAAGACGCTCCCGACGGTAAAATACTTAAAAGCGACGTAACCGTTGCAAAAAACTATCTATCAAAGGATGAACTTGAATCGCTCGGCAGGATCGTCAACTCTTTCCTTGATCTTGCGGAGGATTTTGCAAAAAGAAAAATACCGATGACTATGGAGGATTGGGGAAAACGTTTGGACGCTTTTCTGCAGTTAGCGGGACGCGACGTCCTGCAAAACGCCGGTACCGTCCTCGCCGCCGACGCAAAAGCGCACGCGGAGAGAGAATACAAGAAATTCAGAGTAGTACAGGACAAGTTGTATAAGAGCGATTTTGATAAGCTTGTAGAAACATATAAAAATAAATAATCAACACTGTCTTGCGGCATTTATGAGATCAAACACAGCAAAGAACTTGCCTCGGATCAGTACCGTCATTTAATCGACGCAAACAAATGCACTGCCGTCGAACACCGCTTTGGCAAAATCACGGGTAAGTATGTGATCTATCGGGGCGCGGAGACCGAGTCAAACGGTATTCACTATCTGAATGTGGAAGAATACCTGAAGAGTCTAGCCCAATGGTGTTGTTAGAGTTTTTATGACTTGAAACTAAAGTTAATTTAACACTATGTTGGTTCGAATAGAGATTAAATCATATGTGAGTGTAGATTTTACGAATAGCATAGAATTCATTTAGTGTAATATATAAAAAATGAAATATAGAAAGGAATAATAATATGTATCTTACTATAAAGCAACACGATTTGTTTCGAACGTTGTTAATGGGTTTTGAAATACCATTCAGAAAATACATTGCTGATGCTGTTACCACAGCGTATCAATCTGAAGATGTTTTTGATTCAGTAATGCGTTTAAAACTGTCTCAACTTACTCCGAGTAGTCCTGACTTTCTAAAAAGTGTCCTCACTGATGCTTGCAAGAACAATACACTAAAAAAAGCATACTCCAAATTTCAAGCAGCTACTTCATCAATTGATGAAATAATTATGTCTGATATTGATATTCCTATGGTAGGTGCGCTTAATCTGGTAACATTCGCGCTCAATGAAGTTTTTGGAGATTTATATACATTATTTGGTTCATACAGTGTTTTTTGCGACCTTGCTGAAAAGTATCGTTATGCAAGAAACAAATTAGACCATCCGGGGAGTCGTACATTGGAAGATGTGCATTTGGTACCTGTTCTTTCGTTTATTAAAGATATATGCATATTTCTTGATGAAAAGTATTTCCTACAAAAAACACGCAATCAACTTATCTCTGAAGTTGTCGCATTGCAGCAACGAAATCTCCCCATACCTATACGTATTCACAACTTTAGTGAAATGCCTTATGGAGATTCTCGTATTGTTTGTAGGAATAATGAGATACAAACAATTAAGAATTTTGTCTACGGCAAACCAGATGATCTTAGAAAGCAACACTCTTATTGTATCTACGGATATGGCGGCGTTGGAAAAACTGCGCTTGTACTTGAAGTACTCAAGCAGATCGTTAGCGACCTTCAAGATGGTATTGCAATAAATGATTACACACCAGACTATATGCTCTTTTTCTCTGCAAAGAAAAGAAAACTCACTCTTGCCTCAGAAACTGGAAAGCTTATTGAACAGCCAATGCGAAACCATTTTGAAACAGCAAATGAGTTTAGGGATATTCTTTTTTCCACACTCGGCGTTGACAATCTTCGAAAATTCCGCAAAGAAGGATTAGTTGTTATCGATAATCTTGAAACGCTCTCCGTCGAAGAGCGGCAGAAAATTAAATCATTTGTAGAAACACAAACCCCTTCAGAAATGCAATTTATTCTTACATCAAGGAACAGTGAAGAATATGAAATCAACTATAAACTGGCTGGTTTTGATTCGGCAAATGGCAAAGAATTCATCCATTCTTATTGTCTAGAGAATTCGTTAGAATTATCTTTATCTGAATCCGATGAAAATGAGCTTCTTTCACTTGCAAAAGGAAATACATTAGTTTTAGTATTAAGCATGAGACGACTCGGAAAAAATAAGTCTTCTTTAGGTGTATTAAAGGCAGAATTCAGCACTGGCAATGTATGGAAATCTCTAAAGAAAACACTTTCCAACACTCCTTCAAATGCGTATGAAGTTATAGCTGAATTCATGTATAAAGACACATTTGAACATATTGAAACTTCATTTTCAGAAAGCACTGACTTATTTTACAAAGTTCTAAAAGTCTTTGCAGTAATACAAAGTGAATGTACAGATATTAGTACACTTTGCCTTTTAACAAATGAGTCATACCCACAAGTGGAAGAAGTTGTAGATATCTTATGTACTTTTTTAATACTTGAAAAGAATGATACCCAATACTCATTAAATGGATTTGCAGAAAAATACATAATTGGACGTTTTTTGCCGGATGCTGAAACATATGAACGACTTTCGCAAGAAATTGTTTCTCGTCAAAGAAGCGTAAAATCATCTTTAGAAAAACTAAGAGAAGATATGCATAATCGAACGTCACTTGCTAAAATCATTAGTGATTGGTTAATAATAACTGATGTTGATCAAATAACCGCTGCTAGAATGTACGATGTATATGGTGAAGTTAAACACGCTTGCGATTATGCAGGAACATTTAAAGTTGAAGCAGCATTTGAAGAATTTGTAAATAAGTGTAATGAAGCAGAACGGCTAACTGCTCATCCATTTGTAAAGTATCAAAAAGCACGAATTCTTCAATTAGTTGATCAGTCGAATATTTTGCCTTTAAAACATGTGGATTCAATTATAAAGGGATTTAATGATGCGATATATTCAATAAAAACAATAGAACAATATGCCGGTATACAACAAACAAAATCGTATGCATCGCTTCTATGGTTATATGGTCAATATTTATCTGACAACCAAGATATTCAAGCGGCAATACGTTATTTGGAAGAAGGAAAGACCGCCTTTGAGGAATTGAAAAATACTGATCAAGAATACTATCAGTGTACAACATTATTGGGACATAAATATGTTGATTATTATCTCCTAGATCGTCAAAATAGGTTAACTTACCTAAGGCGCGCACGGACAATTAGTAAAAGCCTTTCTGAAAATTGGGAATACTTAGGTAAAGCACGTTCGTTTGCAGGACAATTAAGAGTTCGTTTGCAATCATATGGGCAGTACTAAGATTAATCTTGATTTGAATTAAAAATGCCGCTGTATCGGAGCAATGTGCTTTAATACAGCGGCGGTCGTTTTATATAATTTTACTGTATCTCCTGCTCCAATTCGTCAAACAGATCCGAGTCGAAAAACTCGCGGAGGCTGATCTCCCATCCGTTGCAGAGTTTCTTGATCGAAACGACGCCCGGGTTCCGGCTCTTCTTGTTCAGCATACTGTAAATCGTTGACGGCGAAACGCCGGATATGTTGGCGAGCGCGTTTATCGCCATATTGCGCTCCCTGCAGATTTGGATTATTCTTTCGGCTACCGCCTCTTTCGTGTTCATTTTTTTCATTCTCAGACGTCTATCCAGATTCCCGTGTCGTGCATGGAGGCGCCTTTGACGTTTTTGTAAAAGCGCTGAGCTTCTTCGTTATTTGCCGTAAGGGCGATTAGAAGTCCGGCGCCTTGTTTTTTACACTCATCCCTCAAGGCGTCGAGCAGCGCCTGACCGACTTTGTTATGCCGTTCACTTTTCAGCACGCATATCCAGTCGAGATAAACGCTGAAACACGACGCGTCGCTGTGGCTTGTGATAACGGAGGCGTCTATCCTGCCGATAACTATATCATCTTTTAGGGCGATAAAGGACAAGGCGGTATTGAAACGCGGGTCGTCAAAGCTTGCCCTCAGCTGTTTTTCATACGTCTCGTCAGGTTCCCAAAAATACGTATCGGGTTCCTGTCTTCTCAACTCGATTTCAAATTCAATGACCTTTTCTATATCATCTTTTTCCATTCTTTTTACTGTCACAGCGTATTACTCCTTTGAATATTAGTTTAAACAGGCGGTGTTACGTGATAACGGTGAATTCGGCGTCGAAGTTTTTGCCTTTGCCTGTTGTGCGGTATTGAAGGAAGATCGGGGCGGGGTAGAAGCGGAGGCGGAATTCGAGGACGTTATCCGGATGGACGATTATCTTCTCCGTCACGCGCGCGTAAAGCTGTTCGTTTATCTCTTCATCCTTAAGCGCCGCCATTTCTTCAACGGACCGTTTGAACTCATACAGCGCTGCCGTTTCCGCTTTGACTTTATCATCGCTTTTATATTCTTTTATTTTATCCTGTATTTCGTCTGTTTTCTCGCACAGCTCTTTATGCTTCTTATTGTATTCGTCTTTTGTTATAACGCCGTCAAGCAGGATGTCAAGCAGCCTGCTTTTTCTTTCGTTTAATCTATCGAGATCCGACTGCAGCTTCTGAAGCTGTTTTTCGTTTGATTTTCCCGACTGCAGTTTTTTGACGCTCCCCAGTATTTCATCGACCAAACCGTCTTTTGCTCTCCGCAAAAACACGGTCAGTATATCATGCAGGGCTAACGTCAACACTTTTTCGTTCACGCGCTTTGCGTCACATCCGACGGTCACGCTCTCGCCCAAATCGTTTGTGACGGTCTTTCTTTTGCCGCGCTCATGGTTTGCAAAGCATATCCACGCTTTATACGGCGTGTTTACCTGCTTTTTGGTGAAGGAAACGTACCGGCTGCCGCATATGCCGCAAAAGACTTTGCCGGAGAGCCAATAGCGGTTGTTATGTTTTGCTTTTACCTCGTCCGACGGTGAGTTTTGCTCAAGCAAAGCCTGAACTCTGTTCCATAATCCGCGGTCGATAATCGCGGCCTCGGGATGGTGGTCTTTTATATAATAACTGTCCGATTCGCCGCGGTTGTACTGTTTTTTGTGTGACATCGGGTCTGGCGTGTACGTTTTTCCCTGTTCCAGATCACCGACGTATTTTTCCTGCCGCAGTATGCGGAGGATAACGGTGTTTGACCAGCCGTTTTTGTATTTGCTTTTCACGCCCATCTGCTCGAGCCGTTTGGCTATAACGTGGGTGCCGTCGCCGTCCGCGTACCAGCCGAATATTTTGCGTACGATCTCAGCCTCATCCTCTATTATTTCAAAAGTCTGTTTTCCTTTTCCTTCGCGGATGATATTGTAACCGTACAATTCTTTCCGTCCGAAAACGACACCGCGCTCCATACAGCGGCTTTGTCCCCATCTGACGCGGGTCGAGGTGCGCTTCGATTCCTGCTGAGCGTAAAGCGCGAGCTGGTCGAGCCTGTCCCGCTCCTCGGGAACGGCGGTGTTTATATGGTCGGAGAGAAAATAAACGTAAACGCCGCGCCTTGCGAGGTCGTTCACTATCGTTATGGTGTCAACGAGATTTCTTGAAAACCGCGAGACTTCTTTTGTGACGATGAGGTCTATCTCGCCCGCTTTGGCGCGCCTTATCATTTTGTTGAAGGCGTCGCGCTTTTCAAGCGTCGTACCGCTGATACCCTCGTCCGCATAGACGCCGCAGGGTATCCATTCCGGATTGCGTTCGAATTCGGTCTCAAAAAACTTCTTTTGAGATTCGAGAGAATTCCACTGGTCCGTTTTATCCGTCGATACGCGGCAGTACGCGCATACTCTCAGCTTCTTCTCCGACGGTATCGTTTTCTTCGCTCTTGTTATCGTCAGTTCCATTTCTATCCATCCTTATTTTTATCAATCCTTTAAGTGACGCGGCAACGGCATTTACAGTCTCGTCGTTTACCGACAGTTTTTCGGGATTAAGTATCATTACGCTGTACTCATATACTGTATATATACAGTATATGAGATCGCGCGGGTTTTATTGCTTTCCACCCCTATTATATCATGCACAAAATAAAAAGTCAATAGGTACAGAGGAGCTGGCGCATCTTGAGATAATAGGCGCGATACTTTATCAGCTCACCTCGGATCTTACGGCGGAGCAGATAATAAAAGAGGGCTTTGACACGTATTTTGTCGATCACACGCTCGGCGTGTATCCGCAGGCGGCGTCGGGCACGCCGTATACGGCGGCTTTCATGCAGTCGAAGGGCGATCCGATCGCCGATCTTGTCGAGGATATGGCGGCTGAGCAGAAGGCGCGCGTGACTTACGATAATATTCTGAACCTCGTCGACGATCCCGATATAATCGACCCGATACGGTTTCTGCGCGAGCGCGAGATAGTCCACTTCCAGCGCTTCGGCGAGGCGCTCGGAATGGTGCGCGACGGACTTGACCGCAAAAACTATTACGCGTACAATCCCGCGTTCAAAGGAAGATAAAAAAGAACTTCCCGTAAACACTTGATTTTTCTTTATCATTGCGGTATTACAGAGCGTTTGTTTTGCCGCTGCGTTATACCGTAAAAGAAGAAAACAGGCGAGCCTTTTTTCAAGGTTTTTGCCTGCTTTCTTCATTTTTGCCGCACTTGACGCGACAGACTCTTTGTATTTTTTTTATTGACATTTTACAAATTTGATATTATAATATAATCGAAAAATAAGACAACAGAGGAAGCCATAAAAAAGATAAATAAAATACTGTTGATTGCAATTCCCGTATTGCTTATTATTGCACTTTTTGTATTTTTGGTGATATATAAGCCGTTTTCGCAAAAGCCCGACGATGACGTCACTAACGGGTCCGGCTTGCAGTCTGATACTGCTGATACGTCGGCCGCGAATTGCGCTTCGCGCATTTATACGGGCGATTCGTGAATCGCTGCATGAGAAAATTTACGGCATATTATACTCTGCGGAAAATTCTTCAAAAACGTGTAAGGTTTTTCATTTTCATCCGTTTAATGGTCAGAGAACTGCAGAACTCGGAGAAGAATTATGGATAAAGGCGCGGAATATTATCTGAAATATCTGCAGGGCGACAATGACGCCCTGGTCGAGCTTATGCGCGAATACCGCGACGGGCTGATACTGTATATAAACGGTATCGTCGGAGATATGCCGACTGCGGAGGATATTGCCGAAGATACGTTTTTCAGGCTGATCACGAAAAAACCGAAATACTTAAAGCTCGACAACGCTTCTTTTCGCACCTGGCTTTACGGCGTCGGCAGAAGCATCGCGTACGACAAGCTCCGCCGTGATAAGCGGATCGTTTACACCGATCTGCCGGACAAACAGGCTGACGAATCGTTTGAAGACGTTTTTTTCAAAAGCGAGATAAAAAAAGCCCTGTACAGATGTTTATTGAAGCTGAGCCCCGAAAAATACGAGCTTATATGGTTTTCGTATTTTGAAGAGTTTGACGCAAAACAGATATCTAAGATAACCGGCAAAAGCGAGGCGAGCGTATATACTTCGCTTTCCCGCATACGCGCCGAGCTGCGCAAACTCATGAAGGAGGAGGGCTATACGAATGAAGACATATGAAGAGACCGCCGCCGCGCTCATATCGCGCAAAGCGGAGTATGATAAGAAAAAAGAATCGAACAAGCGCCGTCTGTCGCTCATTGCCGTGATCGCTGCGGCGGTGATACTCATGACCACAATCCCCATCGGCTTGATAATGATCGCAAGTCGGGCAGATCAGCCGGTCGATATTCCCGATACCGCTATGATCGGGACGACGCGGACCGACGGTGAAACGGAAGAAACACCGACATCATCGGAACCGATAAAAACAGAGCCGAACGCAACCGCGGAAACCGATCCGGAACAAGTCTTAAAAGAGGCTGCGATCGTGGATCAGATCGTCGGCAAAGGCAATAAACCTCAAAAAGAATCGAGTCAATTTACCGTATCGTTTCAAAGAGTCGTTAAAGACGGCGAAGAATATATAAATATCCCGATGATCGACGTAATGAATCTGAGCGAAAAAGCAAAAGAATACGCAGAAGAACGGTTGAGACAATATGATATAACGTGTACGGAGCATAAAGATTTCATTGAATACGAAATAACGGTATACAAACTGATTTCCGGATTCACCGGTAAATTCAAAGACTCTGCAGATAAAAACGAATTTATATTGAGGCTCTCCCCATCGGAAAGCATAGATCTTATATCAGACGAAATTATCGAATTGAATTTCGAAAACGAGACTTCAGTTACGACAAAGGTAAAGTTCAGATATAAAGACGGCTGTTCAAACGGAACTCTTAACGCGGCGGTCTTTGATAAAGACTCGGGCGAAGCGTACAACACCGGGCGCGAAAGACCGGCCTTCGTTTCGGTCAAAGGGTATGATTTCGACTGTAAACGTATAAATCCGGCGCTTTTATATAGGTTCGTTTCGATTTATTTCGGCGACGTTGATGAAAACGGCGAACCGCTGTTTTATAAAGATCCGTATATTGCTGATTATTACAGCAACCCGTGGTGTCAGTATTTACGCGGCGAGATCGAATTCGACCGGCATACAATCGACGATTATTTCGCACCCGATTATTGGGATCTTGCCCATAGTCAATACTATCAGTAAGATACAGGGGAGGAGATTTCTCCTGCGGAAACCGCGTCGACCGCTGAGCCGGTTACAGATGCGCCTGCTACTTCCGACCCTCCCGTACGTATTCGTTTTTCCGGCGATGACTTCCGTCGTTCTTTGGGGGTCGCCCACCCCTCCCGCTTGCGGTGCCCGAAAAAATCTGCGTGCCGCTGCCGCGGCTATACTTGATTTTTTCGACCGCTGCGCTTTCCTCGCCTTGCTTCATCCGCCCCCGGCGGCGCAAGGCTCGTCAACCCCCAAACCCCCTG
>JAEEGL013918368.1_pt1 | contig 148133 bp, 116 predicted proteins | sample 9134231 | NCBI WGS metagenome assembly JAEEGL01 (sample SAMN16246548, study PRJNA631951) | gut metagenome | biome: gut microbiome; feature: rumen; material: fiber-attached | host: Bos | place: Iran: Karaj | collected 2018-10 | reverse complement strand
GTGGCATGGCTGAGTATGGCACGCGACGGGTATGAGAGCGACCGCATGCGCCTGTGTGTCTACGAACTCACTACAGGTACGAAACGTTACCTGACAGAGACTTTCGACTCGAATGTCGACGATTTCTGCTGGTCGGACACCAAAGATGCCACGATTTATTTCATTGGCGTATGGCATGCGACGGAAAATCTGTATAGCATCAACTGGAAGGGCGAGGTGAAGCAAATCATCACGAGTACGCCCGACTGCCCGTGGGCCGACTTCGGCTCTCTGAAGATGCTGGGCGACGGCAAGCGAATCATTGCCGAGCGTCACAACTACACATCACCCGCCGATCTATACCTTATCACTCCCAATACGAAGGCTCCCAAGAAAGTGACTGTCGCTCAACTCACTCAGGAGAACAAGCATATCCTCGACCAACTGGCCAAACCTTCTGTCGACCAGCGCTGGGTGAAGACCACCGACGGAAAGGATATGTTGTATTGGGTTATCCGACCACCGCATTTCGACCCCAACAAGAAATACCCCACCCTGCTCTTCTGCGAGGGAGGACCACAGAGCCCTGTCTCTCAGTTCTGGAGTTACCGATGGAACTTCATGATCATGGCATCACAAGGCTATGTCATCATCGCGCCCAACCGCCACGGTCTGCCCGGATTCGGCAGTGAGTGGTGCGAGGAAATCAGCGGCGACTGGACCGGACAGTGCATGGACGACTATCTCACCGCCATCGACGATGCTTGTGCCAACCTGCCCTACGTCAACAAAGACCGGCTCGGTGCAGTAGGTGCCAGTTTCGGTGGTTTCAGCGTGTATTATCTTGCCGGCCATCACAACAAACGGTTCAAGTGCTTCATTGCTCACGATGGAGCATTCAACCTGGAGGCGATGTACACCGAGACTGAAGAAAACTGGTTCAGCAACTGGGAGTATGACGATGCTTATTGGAACAAGGACCAGACGGCTGATGCCTGTAAGACTTATACCAACTCTCCTCACCGGTTCGTTGACGATTGGGACACCCCCATCCTCTGCATCCATGGAGAGAAAGACTACCGCATCAACGCCACCCAAGGCATGAGTGCCTTCAATGCCGCCCGAATGAAAGGCATAGAGGCCCAACTGCTCATCTTCCCCGATGAGAACCACTGGGTACTCAAGCCCCAAAACGGCATCCTCTGGCAACGCACCTATTTCAATTGGCTCGACCGTTGGCTTAAATAAAAAATGAAAGATGAAAAATGAAAGATGAAAAGTTAAAATTGCTTTTAATCTTCTCATTTCAACATCTTAATCTTTAATCTTTAATTTTTAATCTTTAATATGTTACAAAAGACTTTGCGCGATTCTGCTGCCATGCGTTGGACGGCATTGTTGCTCTTGGCATTGGCCATGTTCTGTTCATACATTTTCATGGACATCTTGTCTCCCATCAAGGACCTGATGCTGGAGACACGGGGATGGGACTCCACCGCTTTCGGCACAATGCAAGGCTCCGAGGTGTTCCTCAACGTGTTCGTATTCTTCCTGATTTTCGCCGGCATTATCCTCGACAAGATGGGGGTGCGCTTTACTGCCATCCTCTCCGGCGCCGTGATGCTGGTGGGTGCCATCATCAAATGGTATGCCGTCAGTGACGGTTTTGCAGGGAGCGGACTGGAAACGTGGTTCACCAACAACCTCAACTATATCCCCGGCTTCGATGAACTGGGCATCTCGCCCTTCTATCTCGGCATGCCTGCTTCTGCCAAGTTCGCCGCTGTAGGTTTCATGATCTTCGGCTGCGGGTGCGAGATGGCTGGCATCACGGTGAGCCGTGGTATCGTGAAATGGTTCAAAGGCCGCGACATGGCACTGGCTATGGGCTCGGAGATGGCACTTGCCCGACTGGGTGTGGCCACCTGTATGATTTTCTCACCCTTCTTCGCCAAGTTGGGCGGCGTGGTGAGTGTGTCGCGCTCTGTGGCGTTCGGTGTGGTGCTACTCTGCATCGCCCTCATCATGTTCATCGTCTATTTCTTCATGGACAAGAAACTCGATGCACAGACCGGAGAGGCAGAAGAGAAAGACGACCCCTTCAAAATCAGCGATATCGGTCAGATTCTCTCCAGCAGCGGATTCTGGCTTGTTGCCCTGCTCTGCGTGCTCTACTACTCCGCCATCTTCCCCTTCCAGAAATACGCGGTAAACATGCTTCAGTGCAACCTTACCTTCACAGAGGTCGACCCCAACTCTTTCTGGGCTGGAAGTCAAGTCACCATCGTACAGTATATCATCATGCTAGTGGTGGCAGCCTCGGCATTCGCCAGCAACTTCATGAAAGACAAGACCAAGCGCAACATGCTTCTCGGCCTTTCTGTCATCGCACTCGTCGTGTTCTGCTATATGGGCTACATGCGCCAGTCGGCAGAGACCATCTTCGCCGTGTTCCCATTGTTGGCCGTCGGCATCACTCCTATTCTTGGCAGTTATGTCGACCATAAAGGAAAGGCAGCCACCATGCTCGTGCTGGGCTCTCTGCTGCTCATCGCCTGCCACCTCACCTTCGCTTTCATCCTGCCGATGTTCAAGAGCAACGCCGTGGGTGGCGTCATCGTGGCCTATGCCACCATCCTCGTGCTGGGCGCATCCTTCTCCCTGGTGCCTGCCTCGTTGTGGCCTAGCGTGCCCAAACTGGTAGATGCCAAGGTTATCGGTTCTGCCTATGCCCTCATCTTCTGGATTCAGAACATCGGCCTGTGGCTGTTCCCACTGCTTATCGGCAAGGTGCTCGACAAGACCAACCCCGAGATTGTGGAAGGCCTGGCCAACAACACCATCAGTGCTGAGGAGGCTGCAGTGAGTTACAACTACACCTGGCCGCTCGTGATGCTGGCATGTCTGGGCGTCGCTGCCTTGCTGCTCGGACTGGTTCTCAAAGCCGTTGACCGCAAGAAGGGCCTCGGTCTTGAGGAACCCAACATCAAGTAATCGGATAAACAAACAAACTGACGGGTCGGACCAACCTTTATGGTTCGACCCGTCGCATCATTTGGATACTACTTTCATGCACATCACCAACCAATCTCCTGTCCGACGCTGGACCGTGCTCTTCATCGTGGCATTTGTCATGATGATGGGATATGTGTTCTGGGACATCGTCTCGCCGCTGTCGACCACACTCAAGGCTCCCACATCCGAAGGGGGCATGGGGTGGACAGCCGAAGAATATGGTTTCTATGCCGGCAGTTACAGCATCTTCAACATTTTCCTGCTGATGCTGTTTTGGGGAGGCATCATCCTCGACAAATGCGGCATACGCTTTACAGGTCTGCTGGCTACAGGCATGATGTTTGGCGGAGCGTTAGTCAACTACTATGCCGTTGCTTCCATCATGCCCATCACACAAGTCGACATGCCTTTCACCCTCTTCGGACTTGTACCCTCGAGCATGAAGACACAGGTGCTTGTGGCCTCTCTGGGGTTTGGCCTCTTTGGGGTGGGATGCGACATCACCGGCATCACCGTATCGAAGATTGTAACGAAATGGTTTACCGGCCATGAGTTGGCTTCTGCCATGGGTATCCAGGTGGCCATGGCTCGTCTGGGCACGGCAAGTGCCATCAGTCTCAGTCCGGTGATTGCCAATGCCTATGGCATTTCGGCTCCCATTCTCGCAGGGGCAGCCCTGTTGCTTTCAGGCCTGGTCATGTTCATCGTCTACTTGATGATAGATTCCAGACAATCTAGAGCATCTAGAAATTCTAGACAATCTATAACATCTAGAGATTCTAGAGATTCCAGTTCATCCAGTCCTACCAATAGCGACGACAACTTCACCTTCAAGGATTTCCTCCGTATTCTCCGTAACCCTGGCTTCTGGCTGATAGCCATCTTGTGCGTGCTGTTCTACTCAAGCCTCCGCCCGTTCTTGAAATTCGCCAGCGACCTCCTGGTCAACAAATACGGTATCGATACCGTCACGGCTGGCTGGATAGTCTCTATCCTACCCTATGGCACCATCGTTCTCACCCCTCTCTTCGGCGTGGTCTACGACCGTTTGGGGCGCGGCAGCCTGTTGATGCTCATCGGATGTGTCATCGTTACCTTCTGCCATGTGTGCCTGGCTCTTCCCATCATGCAGCACACTTGGTTCGCATCGGCCATGATGCTGCTCTATGGCGTGTCGTTCTCACTCGTCCCGAGTGCCATGTGGCCCAGCGTGCCCAAAATCGTGCCTTTGAAGCAACTGGGCACGGCCTACAGCATCATCTATTTCGTACAGAATATCGGACTGATGCTTGTACCGATGCTGGTAGGCAACGTGATTGGTGCACATACTGATAACTCGGGCCACGTCGACTTCACACTCCCAATGGCAACTTTTGCTGTCTTGGGACTGGGTGCCGTAGGCATTTCGCTGGTGCTGATGGTGGTCGACAAGAAGAAGGGCTACGGGCTGAGCAAGGCCAACATCAGCAAATAGCAATCAAAGAGGAGAAAATTTGGCTGGGTCGATTGTATTTGCTACTTTTGCATAACACAACCCTTACAACATGAGCAACGAAAAAACCAAAGACGCCGTCATCGTCCTTTCTGGAGGTATGGACTCCGTCACCTTGCTATATGAACAACAGGTGCGCATTGCGCTGGCCATCACCTTCGATTATGGCAGCAACCACAACCAACGTGAGGCCATGTACGCCAAACAGCATTGCCAACTGCTGGGGATAGAGCACCTGCTCATCCCCTTGGAGTTTATGTCGCGCTACTTCAAGTCATCGCTCCTCGAAGGCGCCGATGCCATCCCTGAAGGCGATTACGACGACACCAACATGAAATCTACCGTCGTGCCCTTCCGCAATGGCATCATGCTTTCCATCGCCTGTGGCATCGCAGAGAGCCGCGGACTGACGAAAGTGATGATTGCCAATCATTTTGGCGACCATGCCATCTATCCTGACTGCCGTGCGGAGTTTATCCGACCTATGTCGGAGGCCATGCGTGCCGGTACTTATGTAGGCGTGGAAATCCTTGCGCCCTATACGGGCATCAGCAAGACCGACATCGCTTTGATAGGGAAACGCCTGGGGGTAGACTACAGCCAGACGTATTCGTGCTATAAAGGCGGCGAACTCCATTGCGGCAAATGCGGCACCTGCGTGGAACGCAAGCAAGCCCTTCACGATGCAGGCATTGTTGACAATACGCTTTACGAAGAATAGCCTCATTCAACCATTTGTGTCATGGAAACGATTATCGAGCACCTTACCGAAATGGAAAGCCTTCTCGACACCTTGGAGCAAGGTGTGGAATCGACATGTGCCGAGCGCCAGCAACTCGCCGAGGTGCAGGCAGCCCTCACGGAAGAGAACAAGGCTCTTGAAGAGAAGAACACTGCCCTTGTGTCGGAGAACAAGTTGTTGAAGACAGAGAATGAAATCCTGAGACAGCAAATTGCCTCTCTGGAACAACAGGTGGCCTCTCTGGAACAGCGTATTTCCTCACTCGGAGAAGTGGTTTCCGAATCGCAAGCGAAACTGCAGGCTATGGAACAACGCCTGCAAGCATTGACTGCAGATATGTCGGCATCGCCCTTGGCGCCAGTTGCCACCAATATCCAAGACAGCAATGGCAGCATGGAGACTACCGACCAACCAAAGAGGAAAAAACGGAAAAAGGTAAAGGCAACTGATGCCAACCAGCCCCAGTTGCCTTTCGATTTCTTCGACTGAAAAATCCAATGGCTCTGCCATTGGATTTTTCATTTCTAAGTGGAAATAGCCACTATCGTTTTTATAGTTTCTATAGTCACTATAGTTTCTATAGTCACTATAATGGAGCGTTCTCTTTATTTCGTCACTCTCTCGAGCCACTTCACCATGCCAAACATCACCGCCATGGAGATGAGGCAGATGACGAGGAACACCACCCAGCATATCCAGATGGGCCACTTGTTGTACATCAACGGACCAATCCAGAGCAGGCCGTTGCCCACTGCTGTAGCACCGAGCCAGAGTCCCTGGCACAGTCCCTGCAGGTTCTTGGGGGCTACTTTCGACACAAAGGAGAGTCCCAGTGGCGAGATGAACAACTCGGCTACGGTAAGGAAGAAATAGGTGACGATGAGTACCCACGGACCTGCTTTCAAGCCCATTTTTGCGGAGTCGGCCATAGCAGTGAATGTTTCTGCCGAAGGATAGCCCTGTGATGAAGAGTAAAGGGCAAGAAACAGGTAAGCCAATCCGGCAATACCCATACCATATGCAATCTTCCTTGGGGTGGAAATGGCCCTGCCACGTGCTGTGAGCATGGCGAAGAACCACATGATAACTGGTGTGAGCACGATGACGAAGAACGGGTTCACGGCCTGCCATATCTCGGGAGCGATAGCATCGGTCTGCACAAAGTCACGGGCGAAGAACGACAGCGACTGTCCGTTCTGATGGAAAGAGAACCAGAAGAACACGGCGATGCCGAGAACGGCAAAGAGAGCATACATACGCTGCTTGATTTCCTTTGCCATGGCTTTCTTCTCTGCCTCGGTATAGCCCTCGGTCGACACAGCCTCTTTCTTTCCCGGTGTGGGGAACAGATGCTTCGACCACAGGAAGATGGCCAAAGAGATGAGCATGGTGACGACAGATGCGATAAACGAATAGTGGATACCTGTGTTGAAGATGTCAAGATACTGTGTGCAGAAAGCATCGAGGTTGGATGTATCACCACCCACCTTGGCCACCAACTCATTGAGGTTCTGCATGTTGTTGGCATCCATATTGCCTGAGATATACTCATGGCAGAGTTTGGGAAGGTCGGCATTATAGGTGAGTCCGTGCACCTTCAGCCACCAACTGCGCAGCAGCGGGGCAATAAATGGAGCAGCCAAGGCACCCACGTTGATGAAGACATAGAAAATCTGGAATCCAGCGTCGCGCTGGCCTTGTGCCCATTTCAGTTTCTCGGGTCCTTCCTTGGCAGCATCGGCCTCGAAGTTGTCGTACATCTGACCGACAATGGCCTGGAGGTTTCCTTTGAAAAGACCATTACCACAGGCGATAAGTGCCAGGGCGAAGATGGTGAAGGGCAACAGCCATGAGATGTTGTCGGGGGTGGCGAGTACGGGGATGGCAAGGAGGATGTATCCCACGGCCATCACCACCAAACCCCACGCGATGGTGCCTTTGTAGTTTTGTGTGCGGTCGGCAATGATACCGCCCACCAGACTGAGCACATAGATAGCCGTGAGGAACATGGCGGCAATAAAACCGCTCTTTTCATCCGACAGTCCGAACTTCGAACAGAGGAAAAGCGCGAGCACGGCATTCATGATATAGTAGCCGAAACGCTCTCCCATATTGCTTAACGCTGCAAGGAGCAATCCTTTAGGATGGTTTTTGAACATAGTGTATAGTTTTAAAATTAATGGCAAATATCGTAATATCTTATGACATACGCAATTTTTTCAAGGAGTTTTTGGTTTCAACTCTTCATAAACGGCGGTGAGATAGCGAAGAATCATTCCAAGGGCATCTGAATGGTCGGGACCTGAAGCGTATCCGCTTGATGAGATGTCCCCTCCCTCGAAATCGAAGGACATCGACCAGTTGGAGGCGTCCATAATCATGTAGTCGGGCATATACGAATGCCCCACGTCGTATAGTTGGCCTTCTTCCACCATGGCTCTTACCCTGCTCATCACCGAGTCGGCCACCACCACATCATATACAGGTTGTGCTTCTTCCTCGGGCTCGTATCTCATACGTCTCTCCTCGACGCGCAGGATATTCTTTCCCTCCTTCTTTTCCAACGTCACCTCATGATGGTATCCTGCAAAACCGTTCCCCTTGGAGTAGAAGAATCGCGTGAGGGCTCCTTGTGGCATGACCTTGGGTGTACGGTGTGCCAACTCACTGGTGATTCCTGCCTTGAGTTGATGGCACAGTGCCTGGGTCTTGCAGGCTCTTTCAAAGGCCTCCTTTACCCTGTCGGTTTCATTGAAGCGCTTGGCAAGGATTTCATCTTGCTCGTCAAGGTCTTTCTGCTTGGGCTTTCCATCCAGTTTCTTCACGAGTTTCGTGCCGAGGATTTCCTCCCTTGCCTGAAGTATCACCTGAACGTCTTGCAGTTCATCTTCGATATACTCGAGTGTCTTCCTCAGGCTCTGGTCACTGAAGTCGCTCATTTCCCGCAGATAACCATTGGCATGGTTCTCATCTTCCAGCCATTGCAAGGCTGGTCGGTAAAAACCTCTTCTGTTCAATATTTCAAGGAATTTGTCGGTCTGAGCCATGGTCACTTGTGCACACCACGAAAACAACACGACAAGCAACAGTGGGCGGCATATATTTTTCATTGTAGTAGGGCTAAGAGGTTAATAACTATCTGAAAATATCGGTGAGATAGGTGAGTTTGACCATAATGGTGGAATTGTTGGATTTTCCAAAATAGTCGCGCTTGCTGTCATTGTAAATGTTGCCTAACCCATAATAGTAGCGCCCTTCGAGCAGGAAATGCCCCAGACGCGGCACAGAATACTCCATTCCCAGTCCGCCTGCAATACCGTAGTCGAACTTCCGCTCCACATCCATGGTGTATTGGCGTACGGTGGAGTTCGCCCTGTCCTGCATGTTGGCCTCACTGATATTGAAGTTGGCAGATGTCGACTCTCCCAGCATCACGCCCAACTGCGGACCAGCCCTGAAGAAAAAATTGCACCCGCTGTGTTCCTTACCCCATGCAAGATGCGCAAAGATGGGCACTTGCAGGTAGGTGATGGTGCGGCTGTATTCCTCGGCATTACCCGTCACGGGGTTGATGACTTTCTGGTCGTAAGCATCGAGGATATTCTCTTTCCATCCCAGCGACGTGTAGTTCACTTCTGCCACTATAGAGCAAATCATGCTGTAGTATTTCTCACACACATATCGGGCGGTAACACCCGCCGTCGGACCGATATGCATGCCTTGCGGCACTCTCGGCGTGAATCCCACTGAGTTGAGGGCCACACCCACGCCTCCACCAACGGAGAATTCATTGCGGTACTCCCCCACCTGAGCCACCGCCCTGAAGGGCATGGCCAAGAGGATGAAGGCGAAGAGTGTCGTTTTCAAACGGACTGTTGTCATGGACTGTTGTCAGGTTGTGTTTAGTAATTCACCGACTCTATCGAACGGTCGGGCTTGTAATGTACAAACATGAAGTTGACATTCTTATGCCCCTTTCCGGCCTCCTTGAACCTCAACGGGGTTTGCACGGGCTTATAGGTCATCTGACCTTTCCCACCATTGAAGGCGCTGCCAAACTGGCTGAATCCTCCTATGAAGAAGCAGGCGTGGTCGAAGCCGGTGAGGGCGAACCTCGGCAGCGCGTCGGCGTTCATCTCTTTCTCAAACCATCTCTGGTAATTGCGCTCCACCCACTTCGTGTCGGCCGAAACGTCGTTATAATAGAAATAGGTAGGGATATACGCATCGTATTTGTGGAAATAGTCAAGATATACCTTGGTATACATGAGCCATTCCTTGTAGCCAAACAGCGACACCGACAGGTCGGCGTTCTTCTGCGTGAGGACGTTGAGTTTTGCCAACGTGGTATTGAGTGCCGGAGAGTGCTCTGTATTGAGAATCACCACGTTCTGCTGTGAAAGGCTGAATGCCTTGGCGAAGTTCTTCTCGTTGGACGACAGGCTCGTCAGTGAATATTTGATGGCGTAGTTGTCGAGTTGTGACCTGAGTTTCGAGGTGAACCCACCCTTCCCGCTGTTCTCGTCCTCACAGTCGATGATGACGACATGATAGTTGTTGAACCACTGTATGAAATTCTTGATGGTCTGCTGGTCGAATTCCTCTGGCGACTGGTATACTTGGAAGATATTCGAGTAGTTCTCCACATCATTTCCCGAGATGGAGAAGGGAATAACCATCATGATGTCGTTCTTGGCACAGAAGTCGGCAAGGGGCTTTACCATCTTGGTATACAACGGCCCGAAGATGATGTCGCAATCGGCAGCGCCTTTCTCCTTGAGCGTGTTGGTGATATCGGCATCTATGGGCACGTTCCATGCCTGCATCTCCACGGTGATGCCGTCTTTCTTCACTCGCTCCACGCCAAGGAGCAGCCCACGGTAGTATTCCACCATCCTCCTGCCGTCGCCATCATTGTCGTGCAATGGCAGCATCACACCCACCTTCACGTTCTTCCTTCCTGCCACAGTGGTGGTGGTTGGCTGTGCCGTAGTGGGAGCCGTGGGGGTGGTTTGCTGTGGGGTGGACGGTTTTGCCGGTGTCTGGGCGGCAGGAGTGTCTTTCGCCTTCGGATAAGGGATGTTGAGGGTATCTCCTTTCTTGAGTTCATACCCTTGTGCCTTCATTTCGGGGTTTACGGCAATGAGTTCCTCAATGGTTACACCATATTTCTTCGCGATTCCAAAGACAGTCTCACTCTTTTCCACTTTGTGTTGAGTCCTGATGTTTGTTGTCTGCGCTGAAATAGTCAGTGTCAGCATCAGCAACAAGAAGGTGATAATGTGTCTGCAATGTCTCATGATTTCCAAATCAATATCTTAATTTGCAAAGATAGCACATTTTGATGAGTAAGCAAAAAATAAGGGATATTTTTGGAATAATTTGTTCTTTCATCCGCATATTCGCAACTTTCCTCAAATGAAAACGATTTTCTTTACCCCGACAGGCACGTATTTCATTTTTTTATTGTAAATTTGGCTTCTCATTCATAAAAACACGTATATGGAATATATTGTTTCAGCCCGCAAATACCGCCCATTGACTTTCGACTCGGTGGTGGGGCAGTCGTCGCTCACCACCACGCTGAAAAATGCGGTGAAGAGCGGCAAACTCGCCCATGCCTTCTTGTTCTGTGGTCCGCGCGGTGTGGGAAAGACCACCTGTGCGCGTATTTTTGCGAAGACCATCAACTGCGAGCACCCCACCCCTGATGGTGAGGCGTGCAACGAGTGCGAGAGTTGCAAGGCCTTCAATGAACAGCGCTCACTCAACATCTTCGAACTCGATGCCGCAAGCAACAACTCTGTGGAAAACATCAAGGTATTGATGGACCAGACCCGTGTACCACCGCAATTGGGCCGTTACAAGGTGTTCATCATCGACGAGGTGCACATGCTTTCCTCACAGGCTTTCAACGCGTTTCTCAAGACGCTCGAAGAGCCCCCTTCGTATGTCATATTCATCCTCGCCACTACCGAGAAGCACAAGATTCTGCCCACCATCATTTCCCGGTGCCAGATCTACGACTTCGACCGCATGGACGTTCCCAACATCGTGAACCACCTGAAGATGGTGGCTGGCAAGGAGGGCATCACCTTCGAGGAGGAAGCGCTTGCCCTGATTGCAGAGAAGGCGGATGGCGGCATGCGCGACGCCCTCTCTATCTTCGACCAATCGGTGGTCTACTGCCGCGGCAACCTCACCTACGACAAGGTGATGGAGAACCTCAACGTTCTCGCCAGCGAGCATTTCTTCAAGATAGTAGACCTCAGCCTGGCGAATAAGGTGCCAGAGGTGATGGTGTTGCTCAACGACATCATCAACAAGGGTTTCGACGGTGGTCAGTTGGTGAATGGCCTCGCCCATCATCTCCGCAACGTGATGATGGCGAAAGACAATGCCACACTGCCTTTACTCGAAGTGAGCGACCGACTGCGCGAGAAGTTCAAGGAGCAGGCAGCGAGATGCCCGGCAAAATTCCTCTATCAGGCGCTCCGCTACTGCAACCAGTGCGACATCAATTACCGTGGAAGCAGCAACAAGCGCCTGCTTGTGGAACTGACTCTCATAGAGATAGCACAGGAGACACAAGCCGATGATGCCACAGCGGGGGGGCGTAGCCCCTATAAGAGTTTAAAATCCCTGTTCAACAAACTGGTAGCGCTCAGTCAACGACAGTCGGCATCGCAGGTGGCCGCGACTGAACGCCCGTCGCGCCAGCATGCTCAGGCTGGCACGGGTGATGCTGCCCCACATCCTGAGCAAAGCACCCAGACTGTAGCCGTAGCAGCCTCTCCTACCCCGTCGCCTTCCATCTCCAAGAAAAAGATTGGCGACTTCTCCGTTTCGTTCAAGACTCTGAAAAATGTTGGTCACACCACATCTGCTTCCGAAGAAGCCGAAGTGACCAATAAGGAGGAGCAGACGCAGTTCAGCCAGTCCGACCTCATGCGCGAATGGCTGGCCATGTGCAACCGCATGCCTCAGTCGATGGCAGGCCTGGCAGCGCGTCTGAAGCATGTCACACCTCAGATAACGGATTATCCCAACATCGAACTGGTGATCAACAACCAAGACTTGCTCGACCAACTGGTGCAGATTAAGGGACGTATCCGCAAGACGATGGCCCTGGCTCTCCACAATGGCAATATTGATTTCACGCCACGTCTGGCGAAGGTCGAAGAGGTGAAACCTGTATTGTCGAAACGTGAACTGTTCGACAAACTCCGTCAGGAAAACCATGCCTTGGAGCAGTTGCGCGCTGCCCTCGACCTGGAACTGGCATAGACTGGATTAGCCCCGAATATCAATATCAACACAAAAAAACACAGAGATACGGAGTTCTTTTTTCTCCTCTGTATCTCTGTGTTGTATTTATGGAAGTAATGTGGTCAAATCAGCGGCATTCCGAGCCGTTCACATTCCTTGCGCATGTCTTCTGGCCATATACTTGCCTGTATCTCCCCGATATGGGCTTTCTGCAAGAGCATCATGCAGAGTCGGCTCTGCCCGATGCCGCCACCAATGCTCAACGGCAACTTGTCCTCAAGCAACTGTCGGTGGAAATACAACTCCTTCCGCTCCAACTTATCCGACAACTCCAATTGTCGGAGAAGCGATTCCTTGTCTACGCGTATGCCCATAGAGGAGATTTCAAACGACCTTTCCAGGATGGGATACCATATCAGGATGTCGCCATTAAGCCCCGGACGGCCGTCTTCGGCTATCGTCGACCAGTCGTCGTAGTCGGGAGCCCTGCCGTCGTGGGGCTGTCCATCCGACAGGTTTCCACCGATGCCCACGAGGAACACTGCCCCATATTTCTTGCAGATGGCATCCTCACGCTCTTTGGGAGTGAGGTCGGGATACATCTGCAAGAGTTCCTCGCTATGGATGAAATGTATCTCTTCGGGCAAGAAAGGTTTTATCTGGGGATAGGTCTCACAGACGAGATATTCCGTACGGCGGATAGCGCAATAGATTCGCCGAACCACATCCTTGAGAAAAGACACACAACGGTCTTCCTTATTGATGACGGCCTCCCAGTCCCATTGGTCTACATAAAGGGAGTGAATGTTATCGAGTTCCTCATCGGCACGGATGGCGTTCATGTCGGTATATACGCCATACCCGGGTTCTATCTCATATTCTGCCAAAGTGAGTCTTTTCCATTTCGCGAGCGAGTGCACCACCTCTGCATTGGCATCGCCAAGGTCTTTAATGGGGAAGGTAACGGGACGCTCCACACCATTGAGGTCGTCGTTGATACCCAGGCCCTTGAGTACGAATAATGGTGCAGTCACTCGGTGTAGCCTCAGTTCGGTGCTGAGGTTCTGTTGGAAGAAATCCTTAATCAGTTTGATGCCCTGCTCTGTCTGGCGCATTCCAAGAAGCGCTTGATAGTGTGAGGGACGAATCAGTTTGCTCATTTCCTTTTTACCTTGTTGTTTTGTGTACTTTTACCATGAGACAACAATAAAACGGGTTGACTCAAAAAGTGCTGCAAAGGTATACATTTTTATTATTATGAAAGAATTTTTGGCAAGTTTTATCTCAAAAAGACAGAATATTTTGATTTTTCATGTCATTTTGACACTACTTTTTACGTTTTTCGGAATTTTACTTCACAAAAAGACGCTTCCGCTGTACATTGGTCGCTTCACTTCCCTTTAACACCCTTTCCATTCCGCAAGTTGAGCAAATGCGACACTTAGGAACAGCGTCACACCTGTCTGCTGCAAAAATCCAACTTTTGTGCTATACTATTTGTGGGTTTCGTTTTTTTTATATAATTTTGCACACACTTTTTGTGATGGCTCCGTAGCTTAGCTGAATAGAGCGTCAGATTCCGGTTCTGAAGGTCCAGGGTTTGAATCCCTGCGGAGTCACAAAGGAAAAACCGCGTGGAGAGCCGATGAATAAAGGTTCTCCACTTTTCAAATTTGTACAATAGGAACAAAAGTAAAACACAAATCAGCACCTAAAATCAGCACCTTTTAACTCAATCCGCACCTAAAATCCGCACCTGAGAATCGGCACCTGTACCCACCTAATATTATAACAACTATGGCAGCAATAAATTGGCAACTCGGAACAAAGAGAAAAGACGGGTCTTATCCTGTCATGATTAAAATCTCACATCACAACGTGAGAAAGAAAATGGTGTCGAAAATTTGTGTGTTCCCAGGGGAGTATGGGACAGTGGGAGGAATAGTGAAGGTGAAGTCGAAGAAACGACTGCAGCAGATTAAGGAGGCCGTGAATGGATACCAGAAGAAGGTATTCAACTACCTGCAGCAGAACACCGGACTTGAGATAACGACCCAAGACATTTACGACCACCTCACCGGTAAGAAGAGCGCAGACGGCGGCATCGACTTCTTTACCTTCGCCGAGGAGTATATAGCCAGCAGCAAGATGAAGGGAGCGAAGAACTACAGGACCATGCTCAACGACCTGGAAAGGCACCTGGGGAGGAGGGTATTGCCGTTTGGCGATATCACCTACGCCATGCTGGATGACTATGCCAGGAGTCTCGACGATAGGCCGAGGGCGAAGACGCTGTATCTGGGAGCCATCAGGCACCTGCACAACGAGGCGCGGAGAAGGTACAACACCGACACGGAGATGGTGATCTCGACAACCATTTTCGACCGGTTCCGTGTACCACGCCAGCAGCAGAAAGGGCAACGGGCATTGCCGGTGGAGGTGTTGCGTCAGGTATTCGCATACCAGGGGAAAGGCCGGGCAGCGCTGGCAAGGGACTGCTTTGTGCTGTCGTTCCTTCTCATGGGGATGAACAGCGCAGACCTCTACGACGATGACGCCAAGATAACCGATGGGAAGATATGCTATCACCGGAAGAAGGTGCGTGACAGGCGCCAGGACAAGGCGTATATCGAGGTGGAGATACCGGAAGAGGCGAAGGCACTCATGCAGAAGTATGCCGGGAAGAAGAGGGTTTTCAAATTTCACGAGATGTACAGCGATGAGGGCACCTTCAACAAGGCCATCAATACCGGACTGCGAAAAATCAAAGAGGCGTTGGGGCTGGAGGGCCTGCAGTTTTATCAGGCACGCCATACGTGGGCGAGTATAGCACGGAATGAGTGTGGCATCGATGCGTACACCGTGGACAAGGCATTGAACCACATACCGAAAGACATGGCACTGCTCGATGTGTATGTAAAGAAAGATTATCGGCTCATCAACGAGGCGAATAAGAAGGTGATAGATTTTGTGACGGGCCGTCTTACCTAATTCGGCAAGTATCTTCTCTCTATAAGAGAGAGTAAGAGAGGGGTCACGGATTAACAATTAACGTGCCCCGCATGGATTCCTGGCGTATCTTTGCAGAAAATACGCTGGGATGAAAGATAACGATAGATTATACAGCAAGAGAAGGGTTGCCGGCAACATGGACATGGACAGCGTGGCAGCCAGCAAGCGCCAGGACACCACACACCGGGCGTATGACGTGTTGCTGATGGCGCAGCGCTATTGGAGCAACATGGATAAGTTTCGCCGTGAGCGTGACAGGAATAAGCGATACACCTACGGCGACCAGTGGGGTGACATCATCGAGGTGGATGGGCACCGCATCAAGGAGAGCGATTATATCAAGAGCCAGGGGAAGGCACCGTTGAAGAATAACCTTATTCGGCGTTTGGTAAAGAATGTGCTTGGCGTGTATCGTAGCCAGTCGAAGGAGCCGACATGTACGGCGCGTGACCGTGACGAGCAGGAGTTGGGCGAACTCGAGACGACGCTTCTGCAGTGCAATAGCCAGGTGAACAGGCTTCCAAAACTCAATGCCAGGATGCTGGAGGAGTATTTGATTTCTGGTTTGGCGGTGCAGAAACGATACTACGGATGGGCGCAGGATAGGTGCGACGTGTGGGTAGAGAACGTGCAGGCTAATTCTTTCTTCGTAGACAACGTGATGCGTGACGTACGCGGATGGGATGTCAGTTGTCTGGGAGAACTCCATGACATCACCTTTGGGCAGTTGTGCGGGCAGTTTGCCCATTCGCCAGGGGACTATGCCAAGTTGCGTAACATCTACGGCATGGCAGCAGATAGAGCCATCGTGGCCGACAACGTGGAGAAGTTTGGGTATTCATCGTTAAAGAACCTTGACTTCTATTGTCCGGACAACCCCACCCTATGCCGTGTCATCGAGGTGTGGAGGAAGGAGAGGAAGCCGAGACTGAGGTGCCATGACTGGAACAGTGGCGAGGTGTACAAGATAGAGGTGAGCGACAAAGCCGAATTGGTGGACGCCGAAAACGAAGACCGCATCGCCAGGGGCACGGCATTGGGCATGGCAGAGGATGATATACCACTCATCGACACGGAGTGGTTTATCGATGAATATTGGTACTACTATTTCCTGACGCCCTTTGGTGACATCCTGGATGAAGGAGAAAGCCCTTATGAGCACGGAGAGCATCCCTACACCTTCTCAGCGTATCCGATGATCGATGGAGAGATACACTCCTTCGTGAGTGACGTCATCGACCAGCAACGATACGTGAATAGGTTGGTGACCATGTGGGACTGGATCATGTCGAGCAGCGCCAAGGGTGTGCTGCTGTTCCCTGAAGACCAGTTGCCGGAAGGCAGCAGCCTGGAAGACATCGCCGATGAGTGGACCAGGTTTAATGGTGTCATCGCCATCAAGGCGAAGGCAGGCGCACCCCTACCCCAGCAGGTATCGGCAAACTCAACTAACATCGGCATCAACGAATTGTTGCAGATGCAACTGAAGTTCTTCGAGGACATTTCCGGCGTTAATGGAGCATTGCAAGGCAAACCAGGATACGCCGGCATGAGTGGCGTGCTCTATGCCCAGCAGACGCAGAACTCCACCACATCGCTCCTGGATATGATGGAAGATTTCAGCGACTTCGTGTGCACTGGAGCCTACAAGACTGTGGAATTGATGCAGCAGTATTATGATGGCTTGAGGGTGGTGAACATCGCCGGCAAGCGTGGCGCCGTGGTCATCGACCCGGCAAAGGTGCGCGACGTGAAGTTCGACATCAGCATCGTGGAGAGTACCACGTCACCGGTATACCGCCAGTATGCCAATGAGATGCTGCTTGAATTCTGGAGAGCCGGACAGATACCTATCAAACTCGTGCTCGAGAACGGCGACTTCCCATTTGCCGACTCTCTGCTGCAGAGCCTCGACGCCATGGACCAGCAGATGGCAGCGATGCAGCAACAGCAGGCACAGGCGCAGCAAGCACAAGGAGCCGCACCGCCACAGCAGGATGGTGGAGGACAGCAGAAGGCGACGCCGGTAGGACAAATGATGAGCCAGCCGGCACCAGGATTGCCACAATGATTGGCAAAATGAAGGGACCTCGATTGAGGCCCCTTTTTGTTGGTGGTTGCGATGGCATCGCAACATACTTAACGACTACTTGTCTTCTTTGTCGGATGCCTTGTCGGCCATCGACAAGAGGTGTTGGGTGATGGACTCCGACTGCTGTGACGTGACGTTGAGCGCCACCGACTGCAGGGCCGGAAGGACGTGACGCAGCATCTCATTATACGCCCGGACATACGCCAGGGTATCTTTGAGGCGCAACGCTTCGATAGCCTCGACGTATGACGGGAAGTTATCTATCGCGTAATCGGACAGCAGTTTGCGTAACTCTCTTTTGGCTGGGTCTGTCCATCCCTTCTGCATCCCGCCAGTCTTCGCCCGTCCTTTTTCAAACCTTGCCATAATTAACCAATTTGATTTTTCCGCGAAGATAGTGCTTATTTTTGCCCTAAAACTAAAATTATTAAAATATGATAGGAGCATTGATAGGCGCTGGATTGAGCGCAGTGAGCAGTATCGCCGGCGGCATCGCAGCGAGGAAAGAGAGGGAGAAGGCGCGCAGGATGATGCAGCAACAGTTGCGTGAGAACCAGGCGACATACAACACGCAGTATTTTAGCGACCCCACCCAACGAGGCGACTTTAAACGGTTGCTTGCGGAAACCGACAAGCGTTTGAAGCAGCGAACACAGGCGGCAAGTGGTACACAGGCCATGATGGGAGGCACTGAAGATAGCGTAGCAGCCGTGCGCGAGGGGAACAACGATGTTCTGGCCAGTGCTACCGGTAACATGGTAGCAGCCAACGAGGCACGGAAAGATGCTATCCGGAACAACTACGAAAGCAGGAAGGCGGCTATCCAAGGACAGATTATCCAGGACCAATACAACCAAGCCAACGACATCGCCAGGACGGTGCAGGGTGTGGCACAGGTGGGCGGCCACATCGCCAACGGATTGGACAGTGTGCAAGGCAAGGCTCAGGAGGATGGGGACGTGAATGGTTTGGACCCTATTAGTGACGTGGCGAAACTTTCGCAGAAGGTTGGTAGTGGTAGTGGTGGAAGCATAGCAGATGCGATAAGGAAGGGAGGAGCCAGCGTATGAGTAGACTTAGTTTCGCGGAGGCACTTGCGGAGGACGACAAGAAGAATGCGCAACAGCAGCAGACGCAGCAGACGCAGACAACGGCACCGGCACAGCAGCAAGTTGTTGCCGGGCAGATAGGTGGTGGGAGCACTGCTGACACGAGCCAGGCAACGACGGTGCCAGGGATAAAGCCACAGCCAGCGTATAAAGACATTAAAGACAAGACAAAAGCGAATGAGGCGAACAAGCAGATTGCTCAAACGGCTGCTGGTAACAACAGCGATGAGCCATCACCCATCGACATGGGCACCGGCACCAGGCGCTTCAACCATGGGAGCAATGAAACTCCCAGGACACCGGAAGAGCAAGCAAAGATTGATGCCCATGACCGGGAAGTAGAACAAATGGGATACTCCGACCCTTCCGATGACACCGACTACAGCGCAGACAATGTATATGGACAGGGCACCGGCACCTACGGCGGTGGCGCATACGGATACCCAGGCTATGGATACGGGTATCCTGACGTGCAGACGCTTGATGACGTGACCAATGCCTTGATGCCATACCATGTGCCGAACGAAGAGGAACTGAAGAAGGAGCGGACGAGAGAACGCCGCGATATGCTTATACGCTCATTGGGTGACGGCATATCGGCCATTGCCGGTCTGACAACCGCCATCAATGGAGGCCCGAACATCGTCAACCCTGACGCCTCACTGGCCAAGAGCGGGCGCGAGATGTATGACAAACTTCGTGAGCAACGGAGAAAGGATTACACGGCATACCTCAATGCTGCCCTGAAGAGGGAGCAGGCGAGCGCAGCCACCCTCCGTGCAAGGACAAACCTTGAACGCTCAAGGGAGATCTCACGCCGTGAAGCGATGAAAGCAGAACACGCCATCAAGATAGCCGAGCAGAAGATGCAGTTGGCTAAGGATAAGCAAGCAGCAGACGAAGCCTATCACGAGGCTTTGGTCGCTATACAAAAAGAAAGGTTGCGTATTCAGGAGGAATACAACCAAGGCAGGCTTTCGATAGCAGAGAAGAACATAGCCATCAAGCAATTGAAAGCAACGGAAGATAGGCTTAAATCTGGTGGCAGGTCATCTTCTGGAGGTAGACGTGGCGGCTCTTCCGGTGGTGGTAGCAGTAAAGATTACGAGACCGAAACATGGTCAACCTACGAAGATGACAGAGGCGAAGTTAGGCATTCCCGCAAAGTATACGGTGGAAGTGGGTCATCGAAGCCATCGAGCGGCAAGCCAGCAAGCGGAGGTGGAAAGAGCGGAGGCAGCGGAGGCAGTAGTTCAGCGACCAGTGAGTTTTTAAGAGGGAATAAAGGTAAAAAGAAATAAAATATGCCTATAGGTAACATTCAAGGGTTTTATGACGCCCTTCTTGCGGACAAGAAAATCAGTGAAGACGACATGAGTAAGGACGAATTCACCCAGTTATTTATGACTGACGGTGAATTCAGACACGGGTTGTTCCACTCACTACAACAAGACGAGATATACGGGAAAGACGAAACGTATCAGACGTTTATCGATGACCTTGGTATAACAGCGCAGGACACCATGCCTCAGCAACCTGGCGTAGTGCCTCAGCCTATTCAGCCAGGCCAGCCCCAACAGCCTATCCAACCGGGAGAGATACCGGAAGGGCAGCAGCAAGAACAAGCAGCGCCAAAGAAGCCACAAAAGCCTCAGAAGCCGGAGAGTTACTATATCGGTGGCGTAGAGGTGGGCAAGGTGAAGACACCGGAGACACCGAATGTAGGCTTGAACCTGGGCAATAGCCAGGTGACTATCGGCTATAGACCTGGGCAGACCTTTACTAGTGGCGGCAACCCTAATGCGTATAGGGAGCCTGATGACAAACCTATTGGCGGTCTTGCCAAGGTATTTGGAGAGGCTGACGATGATACGATCATCAGAGACTATGTGCGCAGCACTGTCCGCAAAGCCATCGATGACGCCAAAGACGCCGGGTTGAAGGAGGCGGAGAGCAATACCATCTATGGCAGTGTGAACGGAATGGGCGCCTTATACAACGCTGCCGTGGTCAACAGACGCCAAGACCCGCGGCTTATCATGCAGAGCATCGTTGACGGGATGTCGAAGAGCATCGCAGAAGACAAGTATTTAGTCGAGATGGCTCAGAAGAATGCTGCCGTAGAGGGCATGACGGTGAAGGACTATGTAGCGCAAAGACTCTATCCATACCTGAAACAGCAATTGCAACAGGAACTCTACCAGCGTTTGCTCGACATGCACATGCCTACCGGTACGCTGCAGTGGTTCATTGACGGATTCTCTGAAGGTTTGTTTGGCAACATCCTGGAGGGCATCGTCAACACCAGGGAGCAGCAGGAGATAACGAACATGGCAAGGCAGATAACCTCTGCCGGCCAGAACCCATATTTCGTACCTGGGCATTGGGACAACTTCTACAGAGGCGCTGCAAGCCTTACCGGCATGTTACCTGAGTTTATGGTTGGTGGCATGGGCGGAGGTGCCGTAGCCACAAGGGTATTCGGCAGAGGTGCAACACGCCTTGCCGCCATGGGATTCACGGAGAGTGAGAGAGCAGCAGCCATGCTGATGAACAGATCGGCGATGGGTCTTGGCAAGAGAATGCTGCTCACCGTAGGAGAAGGCTCGTTGAGCGGAGCCGTCACCCTGGGTAGCGTTGACGCCGCCCACTCTGTGACACAGCAGTTGCGTGACAAGAATGGTTTCTCTATCATGGAGGTAGGCAAGGAGGCTATGCACGGTGCTGCCACCGGTACTGCATTCGGTGTGACCGGAGGTATCGTAGGAAGCGCCACTGCACGTGCAGCAGGAGCCGCCAGAACGGCAGCCAAGATAGGCAAGTTTGCCACTGAAGCAGCCACCCTCACCGGCATGTCGGTGTATGACAAGATAAAGGCCGGCATGCCCATAGACCTTGGCGACGAAGCGATAGACGGCGTGATGCAGACGATAGCCATGAAGGTAGCATCGACGCATACGGCAAGCAAGGTAGGCAAGTTTATGGACAACCCCAAGCAGGCAGTGAAAGACTACCTGTCATCGTTTGTCAGTCCGGAGTTGCCGGAGCCACTCAGCGAGGAGACACGTAGGGAATTGGAGCAAGTTGGCGACCTGGTAACGCAATATGCCATGATAGCCAGAGGGCGTCAGGAATATGCGAGACAGCAACAGGAAGCCAAAGGACGTCAGTCTACCAAACTTGGCGTGCATGAAGGAGGTACCAGCCCAGAGATAGACAACAGTTCTTTTAAGCAGCAACAACGTCAACGCTTTGAGCAGTCGGCCACCGAGAAGCAGCGCCAGATATTAGAGCAGATGAAAACGCTGTTTGCCAATCCCGGCACCACTTGGGAGACAAGGAACATCCTGTCTCAGGCCATGGGACTTGGGTCGATACCATTGCCACCGGTGCGCCGGGTGGGTGATGTCCTTGAAATGAATGACGGAAAGTATGTGGTGGAAACCATGTCACTCGACGGCAAGATACTGGAGCGGAGAACCTTCGATAACAAAGATGATGCCTGGAATTTCAAGAACAATCAGCAAGAGCAGGCAACAAACAACAGGACCCATCGCATGATGGCAGCCTACCCCACGCAGTCTAACATAGCCATTAGCAGAATGCTCAACGAGCATGGCTATGACGATGCGTTTATCAATGCAGCATTGGCGAAGAAACCAGAAGACCGCACCGAGCAAGAGCAGAAGATGGTGGACATGGTGACCGACATCCAGAAAGCACTTGTTACAAAGAGTCAGGACAGGACAGTCGTTGAAGACGATTATGTTGACGAGTGGGAAGACAAGATGCTGATGGAGATGGTACCGGACGACGCCACCATCTCGATGACCGGAGACATGAATGGCAGAACCTATGTGACTATCAGTGACGAGAATGGTCAAGTGATAGAGCAGTCGAGGAATATGAGCCAGGAACAAGCCGGTGACCTCGTTGAAGCGATTGTGAACCGTCAGGGGCAGAACATCTACGACAAGGCTCAGAGCCGCGCCAACATCAAATTTGCAGAAGACTTCTACGAAAGTTTCCTCCAGCAGGATAATGACAACGGCGTAGTGAATCGCGTCCGGCGTTATGATGAGTTGAAGGATAAGCAGAAGGACGGGTTGACGGATGAGGAGCAGGCAGAGTTTGACGACCTGAGGAATACCAACCGCCATGACATTGATGCAGCATTGGTCATCAACAATGCAACGAGAATACGTGAGATACAAGAGAAACTTGACAACAACGAGAAACTCGACAAGGAGGAAGAGGAGATAGTTGTTGCGCAGATGCGTTTGCTCAACGACTATGCCAAGAGAGAAGACGTGACCGACGCGATGGAGAAGGAGTACGAGTCGTTGAACAACCTCCCAGAAGGTACCCTTGCATCCATTATGACAAAGCCGGTAACGGAATGCGACGATGCCGAGAAGGTGATAAGAGAAGGTTACCTGAAGAGCATCGGAGCGTGGGTGAAGAGGAGTAAGGAGGCATCGACATACGATGCTTTCAAACTTGGCTTTGAGGCAACACCACAGCAGCGCACTACACTGTTGCAGCAAGCAGATGAGATAGAGCGCCGGATACGTCAGGAGAAAGGCTATGACGAGAATGTGAGCATCGCCGATGTAGTGGGCTTCGATGGAAAGAACGCCGAGGCAACAAAGCGGCGTATCATGTTCGGCACTGACAGCGACAATGTGAAAGACCTCTTCGCCCAGTGGATAGACATGCAGGTGACCAAGGACGGCATGCAGAGAAGCATCGACTTTGAGGTAAAAGCCAGGATTGAAGCAGCCAGGAAAGCAGCCGCAGAGGTGACCGGTAAGGACGGCATGGTGCGAGGCTTGCGTCTGGTGGAGAAAGACGGCGACGGGAACCCATTGCAGGTGTATGTGAAGGACGGCAACATCGTATTGAGGAATGACGGCAGCATCGACAAGGGAGCCAGTGATAACGTAATATACGTGCAGGTACCAGGAGAAGATAAGCCAAGGCCTATCAATGTCGACCTGATAGAATCGATGGATGCTGCTATCGACGGCAGGGCGTATGCCGCCATGTTGGCGAGACAAGCAGAACAAGAAGCACGGCAGAACGCCTATGCTGTGGAACCTGTTGCCGAGAATGGGCAAGGTGGGCAACCTGGGCAGAATGGGCAAGGAACACCGGTAGAAGGCGCTCCGGCAGAAGGTGGGACACCTCCGGCAGAAGGAGCAGCACCGAAGAAGGTGAAACTCGCCATTGGTGGCGAAGACTACAACGTCGAGGTGCTTGGCGAGGAGAACGGCATGGTGAAGTTGAGAGACCTGGAGAGTGGCGAAGAGTATGACTTGAGCCGCGAAAGGTTTGACGCCTTTGCAAAGGCAGCCGATGACAAGGCAGCAGCAGCCCAGGCCGAGGCAGCAGCCCAGGCGCAGCGTGAAGAGAACAGGAAGGCCGGAATAACAGGCTATGCAGAGGGCAACCCCGACCTCAGCCATCCGGACAACGACATGCGGTTGGTGATAGACTACCTGAAAGAGCAGGAGCCGGCACAGCAGGACCGTGTGAAGACTCAGGCAGCAACGCACATCGGCACACTGAACGACAATATAGAGTCGTTGGAAGCCGATGTGGCACGTCGCCGGGAGTGGTACGAGAACGCCAAGGATATGTCGACGCCAGAGAACCTCAGTGCACGCAAGGAAGCGCTCGACAAAGCAGAGGCAGAACTTGCCGAGGCTAAGGCACGCAGGGACAACTGGGAACGTGTGCGTGTGGCGCTGATGAGCGACAAGGAACTGAATGCGATGAAGGAGGAGCGCAAGGCCAGTCGCCAGCAGTGGGAGGCCGAGGAGCAGGAGGCGCAGAAGGACAGCAAGCCTGTGCTCAGCGGAGAGAAAGCCCCATTGGACAAGGACGCCGTATTGGAGAAGTACGAGACTCGTGGCGAGGCATACCAGGCCATGCTGTCGGAATTCCGCAGACATGACCGAAGGGTTGGCGACATCGACAACCGTATCCGGTACATCGACAAGCAACTCGATGCCTGGAGAGACGGCGAGCCGATGACCGAGCAGGAGGTGCGTGCGCTCATCGCGGAGCGTGAGGCACTGAGGAAAGAGGACGGCATGCTGCGAGAGCGCATGGCAGCCCTCGGCAAGACGGCGAAGAAACAACTTGCCGGATGGTACAAGGAGCGTGAGCAAGCCAACATGAGCGAGAGCGAACTGAAGTACGCCCAACTCGACAAGGAGACCGACTACAACAGGAAGATGAAACTTGCCAAAGAGGCAGTGATGTCGGACAAGGATATCGATGGGAGCGACCGCGACTTGTTGCTGATGATACTGGACCGTGTGGAACCGGAGACAGTGGAAGAGTTTGTTGCCGATAACCTACCCTACGGGGCAATCAACTGGGAGGGGTTGATAGGTGACGGCGGCAGGAAGATACGTGGCTTAAAGGACGAACTCGGAGGCCGGCGTGGCATCGGCCACAACTATGACACCAACGCCTACAACGCCTACCTGGCAAAGAAGGGTGAGGGCAAGAGTCCTGACCAGATTGCCCATGAGATGTGGGAGGCAAGCCCTGAGGATGGCGACGGCAACAAGAGGTGGAGCGACGTGGAAATCAAACAAGCCATGCTCGACCTTCTGCAAGGCGCAGAGAAGCCAACAGACATCTCCCACCGGTTGCCAAACGACCGCATAGAGGAGGTGCTCCAAATGAGGGACGAGATGATTGAGAGACATGCCGAGGAAGAGGCCGCGATGGAAGCGCAGCAACCGGAGACTGCCGAGGCAGAGCCTCAGCCTACGGGGGAATTCAGAGACCCGGTTACTGGAGAGGTTATCGACCCCAACGAGAAGGTGCCATTCCAAAAGGTAGAGGGCGAGAAGGGTGCGCTCACCGAGGAAGAGGTGGCAGCAAGGGACGTGTTTGTAGATGCTGCAAAGAAGATTTTCGGTGATGATGTGGTGACGGACTGGGAAGTTGGGCAGAGGATGCTGGATGCTGATGCAGAGATGCAAGCGAAATTCTCTTTTGAAAACCTCAAGAATTTCATTCTTAACACTTTCCATTCTGTAGTTGGTGGGAATATCAATGGCCCACGTATCCCTATAGGACGATTAACAGAAGAAGGAAGGAAATACTTAGAGGTTGTTTCTGGACTCAAGATAAAGGAAAATGTAGAATTTAACTTGAATGTCTCAGATTTGCTACATATCTACAATGACCATTACGGTTCTAACGAGAAAGATACAGGCAACAACATTCCACTGACGGACGAAGATATCAAGAATCTTGCAGAAGTCATTGCCCATCCCGACCATATAGTATATGGAATACGGAAAGACAATGGAAAGAAAATGTTTTTCTTCCTCAAGGATAATTCAAATGGAACTTACAATCTTGCCGAAGTATACTCAAGTAAATATGGCAAGTTGACAGCCAAGACATATTACAAAACAAGAAGAGTGACCTCTCAACGTGTAAATGACTTGAAAAAGTCCGATACACTTACGTCCGTAACGGATGGAGCATCTCCTCTTCTTGGTGCAAAGATACCAAAACTTTTTGAAACAGCAATAGAAAATGAATTAAAAAAGCCTAAATCACACAAAGTTTCCGACACTCCCGAAGAAAAGGAGAAGACAGGTCTCATTTTCGATACGGCGAAGAAGAAGTTTGGTGTGACATCCGACCTTCGTGAGGCAGGTTATATACTTCCTGACGGGACGATGCTCGACTTCAGCGGACGGCATGAACTATTTGGTGCCGACGACAGTTGCATCAGTGGCAGACGCACTACAGACCACAGGGGTATCTCACAGATTGCATACGCTTACGATGCAGAGGGTAACGAGATAGACACCGGCGTGAAGACCACCATGCCCGATTTCATCGAGCGTGGCGCCATTCGCATAGACGCCAATGCAGGTACTATTAACTTGAACGGCAAGCCAACGGCACAGCAGAGAGCCGTACTTCGCAGACTTATCCAAAGCAGTGGCGGTGATGTCATCATAGACTACGGCAACGGATGGGACAGCCAGCACTACTCCGAATATGAGGGAGCGAAGACAAGCCGTGTGCTGTCGGACATCGACCGGTATTTTGACGAGGGTATTAAGACCGACGGCAACATCAAGTATTTCCGCACTTCCAATGGAGAGGCCTATGGTTTCACTCTCGGCGGAAAGATATACATTGACCCGCGTATAGCAAGAGCGGACACGCCCATCCATGAGTACACCCACCTGTGGGCAGAGGGCATGCGTGAGAGCGACCCTGAAGGATGGAAGCGTGTGGTGGACCTGATGCGCGGTGAGAAGGAACTTTGGGAGAAGGTGAAGAAGGACTATCCCGAACTGAAGACCGACGATGAGTTGGCCGACGAGGTGCTGGCCCACTACTCAGGTACCAAAGGGGCCGAGCGACTGCGTGAGGAAATGCGGAAGATAGCCGAGGGTGACGGCACACTCGACGCGAAGACACGCGCCATCGCCGCCCTGGAAAATGTGCGTAGGGCATTGAATGACTTCTGGCGCAGCGTGGCGAACAAGTTGGGTATCAAGTTCACCACTGCCGAAGAGGTGGCAGACATGGTGCTGAGGGACATGCTCAACGGCGTGGACCCACGAGTGAAGGGCAGCGAAGGCGGTGCACATAGGCAAGAGGTGTTGAAGGGTGACATCTTCGTGAGCAATGCCCGCAAGGCTGTTGAAGGCATCAAACAAGATAAGGCGACAGGCGACCAGTGGCTTGCGATGATTCAGAAGCAGGGTGGCTTGAAAGCCGCCGAGGACAAGTGGCTCGGACTCTCCGACTGGCTGAACGAGCGGAATGGCAAGCCGGTGACGAAGGACGAGGTGATGAACTTCATCCGGGAGAACCAGGTGCAGATAGAGGAGGTGAATTATACCGAAGAAGCCAATGTTGACAACAACCCGACGATGCAGGCTTTGCGTGAAGAGTTTCTGCAACTAGTAGAGGAGGGTGAAGAAGCCACTAACTCTATCTACATCTCCGACCATGCCGACTGGGCGTTGGAGCAGATGCGTGACCGCTACGGTGATGATTTTCTTGAAGGCTTCGAGTGGTCGAAGGACAGGAACGGATATCCTATGCTTGTACCTATAGAGGACTGGAATGGAGGCATCTCAGGAGCCGCCCGCTACTATCTCGGCATTGAGGATAGACCCATCCACTCCACCCGGTTGCAGTACACTACAGAGGGTCTGGAGAATAAGAAGGAGATAGCCTTGACGGTGCCCAACGTAGAGTCGTGGAACGAGAGCGATGAGATACACTTCGGCGATGCCGGTGAAGGCAGGGCCGTGGCATGGATACGCTTTGGCGATACCACCGATGCTGATGGAAATCGTGTGCTTGTCATCGATGAGATTCAGAGCAAGAGACACCAGGAAGGCAGGGAGAAGGGGTATAAGACAGCCGAAGACATTGCTGAGTATGAGAGGCTTTTTGAAGAAGTAAACAAAACTCAGGATGCTTACGATGCTTACACACGCAAAATAGGCGATAAATACGACATGCCTTACGAGGATGCCTATGGTGAAATGACTGATGGGGAACGTGCCAAAGCAGATGGTTTGGAACAGGCTGTGTATGATGCTTATAACAAACTCAACGACTATCCTTTGGGAAATGTCCCCGACGCCCCGTTTGAGAAGAACTGGCATGAACTTGCCATGAAACGGATGCTGAGGTACGCAGCCGAGAATGGGTATGACAAGATAGCATGGACGAAGGGTGACCAGCAGGCAGAGAGGTATAACCTTGCTGCAGTAGTGAATAATATTGCATATGTAGAATTACCTAACGGAGAGATAGACGCACGCGCCTACTTCAAAGATGGCGGTTATGAGTTTCTTGGCAGTACATGGAAAGAAGTAGAGGAGAGTGTCGGGAAAGACATGGCTCGCCGCATGCAACAAGGAGAATCAACCCGAACTGATACCAAAGAATGGGGTAGAGACAAAGACGATGAGCCTATTTTCTATGATTACAAAGTGATAGAGGGCGACGGCTTGCGTATTGGCGGAGAAGGCATGAAAGGTTTCTACGACGAGATACTGCCACGCTTTATGAAGAAGTACGGGAAGAAGTGGGGCGCCACTGTAGGCGAGGTGGAGTTGCCATACGTTGAGGAATCCGGGCGCCGGATGCATGCCGTAGACGTGACTCCTGAGATGCGTGTCAGCGTATTGCAAGGACAGCCGATGTTCCATTTTGCAGAGACTAAAGAAGATTTTGATGCAATACGTGACAAGGCCGTAGAAGAGACAGGCACTGTAATGTCAGGACTTGCCGATAAGGAGGTGGAGATAGTTAAAGTTGGTAGACATGATTTTACAGGGACAGGAAATCAGGCTATAGAAAAAGCCCGCAAATGGGCATACGATAAACTATTAAAAGAACACACTGCTCATAAAGGGACACCAGATGAATTTAAATACACTATTGATGATGATTCTATAGAAAAATTTCTTTCCGCATCCTCTACAAAGAACAGTGAAAACCTTGGTGTTCATCTCGCTGTTTTGAAGAAGTTGACAAAAGTTATAGATGGTTGCATAGATGTAGAGATTCATCCTGATTATAAGAAAATTGGTAAGGTTAGAAAGCCGGAGAATGGCATAAACGACCCCAATATGCTTATTCATAGAATGTATGGAGCAGTAAATATTGATGATGTGACCAGACTTGTTAAAGTTACCATGCAGGAGCATAGAGATAAAGAGGGGCATGCTTATGATTACAGGGTAACAAAAATTGACCTGCCAATAAGTGGGTCTTCGACGACCAATGCACTTGGCAAGCCAATTATTTCTGGTGCAAATCTACTAAAAGATGTTGAGAAATCCTATGACCCAGGCAAATATATTTTGGCCGAATCTGCCAAATTGGACGAAGCGAACAATATTAGCGAAAAAACGAACAATGTAAGCGGTGTCGATTTCGTAGGTGAGTCAGTGAGTTACAACAACAAGCCTATACAGTTAAGCGACTATGTTGCCCGTCGCATTCAAAAGATTTCCGACAACTTTACCGACGAGCAGAAGGAAAAGATTCTTGCTGGTTACAACAAGGTGAAGAACGAGCGTCCTGAAGCCATAGCGATGATAAAGACACCTGAAGGCTATGTGCTTATCAACAAGGACATGCAGCAGTTATGCAAGGCCATGAACATGCCTATCACGCCATACCTTCGGATAAAGGAGAACGACCTTGACCTCGTGTTACCATCACTTATCAGGCAAGGTAAGGCTGTCGGTATCGTTGACATCGCCAATATCTCCACCGAAGAGGCTGCGAGGGTTGTGCCCCTGCGGCCTGAGACAAAGACGCCTACACCACCTGTGGAGAAAACGGAAGCCAAACCGGTCTCTCCTGCCATTGACCTGGACGAAGTGGCAGAGATTAGGACGGAAGCCGAGAACAACGGTTTTGCCGAAGGCATAGGCATAACCCTGAAGATGAAAGACGGGAACGAGTATCATCTATGGGTAGACACCGAGTACGAGAAAGAGGATTACTTTGGCACGGTGGAGTTCTACGACAACAACGACGAGGATATTCCTGGCGAGGAAATGACCAAAAGGTTTGGCAAGTTCTTCGGTGCGCACATCTCCAACATTTTCGGCTCTGGGATAGGGAAAGCCATTCTTTCCCGTGGCAGAAGAGGCATGACGCTTTCGTCTGAAAATCTCAAGATGCTGGCTGGAATGAAGGGCACTACACCACCTGTGGAGAAAGCGGCTGTGCAACCGATGCCACAACCCAATACCGCAGCACCTGAGAAAAAGCCACAACCCAATACCGACGTAGTACCCGAAAAGAAGCCACGGCGAAGGGAGAAGGACACAGGTCTATACGGTTGGTCGGACGTGAGACGTTCATCATACTGGAACGAGAAGCCGGAATTCAAGACGGTGTCGGATGCAGCATGGTGGTGCTACGACTTGATAGGCAACGTGCGCAGTGCCGGCGAGAGCAAAGAATACACCGGCAAGGACTACTCCAGGCTGCTGTCGATGGATGACAGCCACGGCGAACAAGTGGACGTGGAGAAGGCGAAGAAGCATGCCGGAATGGTGATACCGATGGCAGAGATGATGAAGAAGCATCTTATCGTGGCCCGTGACCGCAGCAAGAGCGAAGCAGCAGCACGATACGTGCAAGGCCTCATCGACGAGTGCGACAACGCCATCGACTGGTACCAGCGTGCAGCGAAGGGCGATAGGACCATCTTTGACGACGAGCGCCCGAGGATGTTCAGGGTAAGCCGTGACGGCAAGGGACTCGACAAAAAGACTGTCGACGGCACCTGGACGGAGAGCGAGGTGCGCGTGATGGAGCAGAAACTTGGTGGAACAAAGGTGACGATAGACACCGAAGAGACGATACCGGAGACGGTACGCCGCCGTCTGCTGCTCGGCGAAGACGTGAAAGGCTGGTACGATGAGAGTGACGGCAGCGTACACCTGTATGCCCCGGCGATAGAGAGCGTGGAGGACGCCAGGTATACCATCTGCCACGAGAAGTTAGGACACGAAGGACTGACAGCCCTTCTCGGCTCACAACAAGCCGTGACGGACTGGGGGAATTTCATGTACCTTAGCGCCAGCAGAGACCTCCGCGCCCAGATGGACGAGATAGCCAGGACGGAGTTTGCCGGTGACGACAACGCGAAGAGCAAGGCAGCCCAGGAGGTATTCGCCCAGATAGCCGAGGACGGTCCACGAAACAAAGAAGAATTCAGCCTGTGGCGCCGTGTGAAGCACTTCTTCATCAAGCAGGCACAGAAGAGAGGATGGAACGTGCGTGGACTGCTCAACGACGCCGACATGCGTTATTATGTGCTGAAGACCGGCGAGGCCCTGAAGCGCTACGAAGGCATGGATGACGCCCAGAAGATGGAGACGAGCCGGCCAGGGTTGCTGTTCAGCACAGGAGGCAGCAGGAAGCCGAGGAAGCGCCAGAACGAAAGCATGGCATCATTCCTCCAGCGTCTGGAGCGATGGGAGGTGGAGCGCCAGAGAGAAGAGGACATGCGCTTAGCCGGAGCCGAGGCACCGGAGAAAGAGCCGTATGAACAGCAGTGGCAAGCGAAATACGAAGAGGACGACGCCGCATGGAGAGAGCGCCACGGACTCACCGGTGACGAGCCGGAGGGTTACCCACGCCGCCAGGAAGGTGAGAGCGACGAGTCACTGATGCAGCGCGTGAGGGAGTATGAGCAGTGGGAGAACGCCATGCGTGACCAGGACGACAAGCGCCCGATAGTATGGGAGTATGAGCAGAAAGCCTACCACGAATGGCGTGACGCCGTGAAGGAGTTTGAGAGGCAGTGGGGCATCGAGGATGAAGACCACGCCGCCCTCGACCTGTTTGACCCACCAGCAGACGGACCCGTTGACGTAGAGCAGATATCCCCGTCGGGACGTCCGATGACACCGGAAGAGGCAGCCGCCGAGCATGCCACCCTCCAGGAGTTGGGCGACGCCCTTGGTGCCGACATGAGCGCCAGGGGAGCAAAGCGCCACACGAAACTCGCCGTGATACAGCGCCGTAAAGACCTTGAGGGCAGGAGCGCAGAGGACGCCATCTACGTGCATGAGTTGAGCGACAAGATAAATGCCGTCGCAAGACGTCTCATCGACGAGACCGGAGCAGACCAGAGCAAGAAAGAGGTGGCCGAGAAGATACGCCACGCCATCCCCTTCATCATAGAGATACCGAGACGCCAGCGCGAGATCGCCGACGACATCAATTCATCACTGGTATGGCAGTATGGCCGTCTGGTGACCATCAACGGTGACGACATCGCCGCCGCCAGCAGGGGCATTGATGACCTCCGCGACGCCATCAACCGTTACGGCTTTGACAGCGAAGAGGCGAAGGACGCCGCCCGCCGTATTGCCGACATCATCAACGCCCGCCATGAAGGAGATATCGTAGGCGTGACCCATGAAGAGGTTGTCAACAACGGAGCAGTGGAATACCTCACCGACCTGATGAACAACACCGAGCCGGCTCATCGTGGCGGCAAGCCCATCCCGGAGACGACACCCGACGAGATACGCCAGAATGCCGACGACCTGGAGCGGTTGCGCCTTCACCTGTCGCAGTTGGCTAAAGCCATCAACGCCGGCAACGTGGGTGAGGTGCGTGACAGCATCGTAGGAGACATCAACGCCGTGGCAGACCGGTATGTGGAAGCCTTCAACGCCCGTCATGCCGAAGAGATTTCCAATGGTTCCAGACGTGCCATGACCACCGGCGACCTCATCGACATCATGTGGCTCAGCCGCACGAAACTGAAAGAGAATGCCGCCCGCATCGGCGTGCAGGGTCTCACCGGCAGCGACGTGCTTGCCATCGGTTCCATGTTCACCAGGCGAGTGCTGCCCGAAGAGGTGGACTTCCCGATAGACCGTGTACAGGATATCGTGGACGAGATAGGCGACTGGTATAGTAACTGGTTTATGGACATCGAGAACGCCGGTCTGCGCCCGCAAGACATCGGCCGTGTAACGAACTACGTGAACCATCGCTGGGAGCATGAGAGTGGACTTGGCGCGAAGATAGGCGACGAGAACTACCAGCGCACCCGTTCGGCCAACATGCGAGAGAGGACCATACCCACGCTGATGACAGGCCTTGAGGTGGGACTCACCCCGAAGAGCACCGATATCGTGGACCTTATGTCGTACTACAGCAGGCACAACGCCGAGGCCGTGGCAAACAAGGGACTCATCGATGCCCTGGAGAATGTGAAGATATACGAGACCGATGCCGACGGCGAACCCATCGCCAGCGTGTCACTGCTCACCCGCGAGGAGCCGGAGTTAGCCAGGGAGAAGTTCGAGTTGTACGACATTCCAGGGCAAGGGCTTGTGTGGGTGCACAAAGAAGCCAGCAACTGGTTTGCCAATGTGTTTGGTGCGCTCCACAAGAGTGGCGAGTCGGAAGGCATGAACAGACTACTGCATGCCTACGACGCGACAAGTGGCACGATGAAGAAGATAAACCTGTCGTTCAGTGGATTCCACTTGGGTGCATTGGCAGAGGTGTATCTTGCAAACATCGCATTGTCAGAGCATCCGATAGATGGGTGGAAGAACCTTATGAAATTTTTAGTCATAGACACAATAAAGAAAGGGACTACCCCTGCTTATGCCAACCCGGAGGTGTTCAAGGACGCCGCCAAACACCTTGTGAAATTGGGTGCCACCGATGACTACGCCGCATCGGAAGTAAATCTGATAACCGAGCAGATAAAGAACACCCTGAAGGACTTTGAGAAGAAAGTTGGCAAGGCAGTGAGACCTGCTGTGCTTGCATCATCACTTCTTGACTGGGCGAATAAAGGCATGGACAAGATACTATGGACATGGATGCATGACGGACTGAAACTGGCTGCTTATGATATCTATGCCAAGAATGCCAGGAAGAGAGCAGAGAAGGAAGGCTGGGACGAAGCGACATTGGACAAGATGCTTGACGAGGCTGGCCAATACGTGAATGACATGTTTGGCGGTCAGTACTGGGAGTTGATAAACGTAAACCCAAGTTTGATAAGATTATTGCGGGCATTCTATCTCTCTCCTGACTGGCTGATATCCACCAGCAGGCATATTATGGCCTTGGCTGGTTTCGGCAGCATACATTCCGAGAAGAAATTTAAAGAATATGCTACGCAGGACTATGCCGGACTCAAGCGTATATTCCCCAAAGCATACCGTAGTGAGAAAGACATCTACCGTGCCTTCCGTGCAAAGAACTCAAGGTGGTGTTACGCTTTCGGTGTGGCTGTTGTCATTAACGCAATAACGAATGCCATCAATGGCCTTATAAGAAAGCATGATGAGGAAGAGCAGGCAAAGATAGCCGAAGAGAGGAGAGCCAGCGGTGACTCCCAATACATGTCTCCGTACGAACTCGCCTACCCAGAAGGCATGGATTGGCTTGACTACACCATGTTTGGCAACGCTTTAGGCAAGAAGACCCTGTTGTTTGTAGGCAGGGATGCTGAAGGCAAGGAAGTGTATGTGCGTTGGGGCAAACAATTCCGTGAGTTACCGGAACTGTTCCTTAATGAGAAGATGCAGCCTGACTTCCCATTCCCACTGATTAACAGGATGAGGACAAAAGCCAACCCACTTGCAAGGACAATATTTGACTCATTCGTATATGCTGACCCGTATTTATACAATTATTGGGACAAGCAACTTATAGACGAGTTTGGCGAGCACATCGGTTTTGGTGTAAAGGTCGGTAAAAACTTCCTCCCGTTCAGCCTTCTCAAAGAAGACGAGCGTACATCACTCCTTAACTATTTTCTTCCAAAGAGCAAGGGAATGGGCTTCTATAAAGCCAAGGAATACCTTAGGGAATTTATTGACAAAGAAGACGAGGACGGTGTAAGGCTGATCTATCAGGCATGCGTGATGAATGGTCTTGATTTCAAAAACATTTGGGACGCAGTAGAGAAAGACATCAAGGCAGAACAGCGTGCCGCCGCGCGAAAAGGTGTCGGCAGCATGGAGGAAGCCGTAGAGAAATTCGATAAGACCAACAGTCTTTCTGAGCGCAAGACCCTTGAGAACACCATCAGGAGATATCAAGACGAGGAGCATGCCGATGTCATGCGCCTGGAAGACGCTGTGGAGAGCGCAACGGCCTACTTCACGAGCCAGCGCAACAACGCACCCAACAACTGGCAGGATTATTATCTGCTGGGAAAGACAGGCGAAGACGTGAAAGAAGACATGGATTTCAGTTGGCTGAAGAGTCAATGCAACCAATACGCCAAATTTGTAAAAGAACTGAAAGAACAAGACCCGCGAGATGGGCATTATATGGAATTAAAACTCCTAAGCATTTTGAAAGCAGCCAAAGACCTGAACAAGGAATATAATGGGAGTAAGACATATAAGGGTATTCTTGACTTGAAAAAGGACTATGCCGACTATGCTGCCCAGGGAATGGCAGACAAAGCAGAGGAGACAATGAATGAGATACGCAAGAGGCGCAAGGAAGTGCTGGATCGTCACAAGAAACTGATGGGAGGAATTATTCCATTCGATGAACGCATAGACCTGAAGATGGACGACATGGAATGGTTAAACGACCTGAAAGAATAGGATGAGTAAAAACGGCTTAAAGAAACTGAGATATGATACAGGAGATAGACTTTAAGGGGTTGTCGTTTTCGCCGAGTGACCATGAGAGCGATGACGGTGAGATGGGTTGCATGGTGAATCTGCTTAACGAGGATGGTGCGCTGAAGGCCATCACCCTCAGCGACGGCGAGGTGGTGGGTGAAATACCCAGCCACTGCCGTATCGTGAAGGCACACAAGAACAACGCCTACAGTCACTGGATACTCGACTGCGTGGAGGATGACGTGCATACATGGAAATGGACGGAGATGGACGGCAGCGAAGGTGGTGTCTTCGTTTTGCCGGGAGGCTTCGAGCCCAACGACGTGGCCACCATCGGCAACGTGGTGTGCTTCGTGGGCGATTCAGAGACGGTATACGCCATATGGAAAGACGGGGACTATGTGATTTTCTCGTTGGACGACCTGGACTATACGGTAGAGATAACGAACCTCAACAAACCGGAGCGTGAGCATTTCAGTTTGGAGGCAGAATTCGGAAGTGACTTTGTTTCCAATTTCTCCGCAGACCCTTGGTCTGGCAGTGATGAAAAAGACGATGACGACTTCTACGAGTTGGTAAGTGAGGTGCGTGCCACGAAGGGTGGCAGCATGGCACTGTGGAGCGCTCTTGACGCGAAGTTGACCGAGGAGATAGAGAGGAAGGACCACAGCGAGCGATGGCTACGTCACATCACACTTGGCGTAGCCGCCGTACGTCTGTATGACGGTTCGCTGATAAACGTCAGTGATATCTTCATGCTTGGCCCGCTTGGCAGCCAGGAGACGGAAGTTGCCTGTAACCGGAACTATCAACACATCAGTACGGCGACCGCCCACATGGACGCCCATTGCCACACCGTGAACGTGAGCATGGCAAAGGCATCAGAACTTGGCGACATCATACAAGGCGTGAGCATATTCCTGACGACCGGCGACCAGTATTTGGATAAGGACAAGACGTATAGGCTATCATTGCTCGATATCCATGGCAACCCATGGGACCCCAGCACAATGTCGGACTCAGACCGTGCAGCACAAAAGAGCCATTTCTATGGCACATTCACATGGGACAGGCTGACAGGAGAAAAACTCTACGAGGCCATCGACAGGGAGGTGTTTTGCCTGACGAAGACGGTGAAGCCATCGGAATTGGGCACTGACATCTACCTGGAGAGAGTTACCGGCGCCGAGGAGGCGATGACGTTGAGCGACTTCAGGCGCAGTGATATCGGCGGAGAGTACAGTTACGGATACAACAACCGTCTGCATATCGCCAGCGTGCGCCAGGGCGTCGGCACACCGATGGTGCCCAGGGTGCTGCAGATATGGCCTGAGAACATTCCCGACGCCAGTTACCACGGCATGTATGGTAAGCGGATACATTTCAACGGGTCCACCAATCATGTGATGATGGACATGGTGTTTGACGTGAACGGCGTGATAAACGGCGACGCATACCATCATGTCTTTCAAGTAGAAGGGCTGCACTATCCCTTTGACCCCATCGTCAGCGTGCCACACTCAGGAGCGAAGACGATGACCATATACATGAAGGTGAAGTTCACCGGAGGGACGCAATACTACAAGAAGGAGTTGACGTTGCACCAGAGCGACAGTTGGGGCTGCAGTTATTATGTAGACATTGGCAGCGCAGCAGAAGGCAACGCCGACAACATCCAGTTGATGCAGGCAAAATACTACGTGCCCGGCGGACTGGGACAGCAAGGACAATGGGTGCAACGCCCGGACTGGGTGAGCATCACCGAGGAGGAATACCAGGCCATGCTGAATGTAGAGAATCCGGAGTGGCCGGTGCAGGAAAGCGTCATCAAGGTGAGCGAGGTGAACAACCCATTGGTGTTCCCGGTAGGCAACACGGTGCAGGTTGGTGCCGGCAAGATCCTGGGCATGGCGTCGAACACCGAGCCGATATCAGAAGGCCAGTTTGGTGTGGCGCCACTGTATGCCTTCACCGATGAGGGAGTATGGGCATTGGAACTGAGCGACAACGGAACATACCGCAGCCGTCAGCCATCAAGCCGTGACGTGGTGACCGATGCCGGCAGCATCACCCCCATCGACAAGGGCGTGCTGTTTGCCACCAAGCGTGGTGTGATGATTATCCGTGGCAACCAGACGGAGAGCCTCACCGACTCACTGAACGGCATCCCCTGGGACTTCACAACCCTACCCCACCATGACACCCTGTTGAACGCATTCGACGCGAGCATCGTCGGTTACCAGCGCATGGAGGACTTCATGCCGGGCAGCAGGATGATCTATGACTACGTGAGGGAGCGTGTGTACCTCTACCGCGACGACTACGACTACGCCCTGGTACTCTCTCTGCGCACCGGACTGTGGGGAGCAGCAGAGAAAGGCGGATTGCAAGGCGGTGTGCCATGGTACCCGGAGACCTACATATTGCGTGACATCGACGGCAAGAGGGAGATAGTGAACACCAGCGCCCCCAGTGACCCGACAAGGAAGGTCGACGTGCTCTGCTGTACACGTCCCCTGAGCCTTGGCGCCAGGGAGATACACAAGAGCGTGATGCACGCCGTGGTGAGAGGACTGGCGCACATGCGTGGAAGCGGTGAGGCCAGCCGCCTGGGCTGTGCCATCTACGGCAGCAACGACCTGTACCACTGGTTTGCCGTCAACTCCTCGACGAACCAGTATTTGCGTGGCCGGTATGGTCAGCCCTACAAGTGGTGGCGCATCGCCATCGTGGGCAGCATGGACGAGGCCGAGACGATAGACGGCGTGACGATGGACGTTAAGGCAAGGTTGAACAACAGGCTTAGATAGGTTTGAGATTTGAGATTTGAGGTTTGAGGTTTGAGGATTTAATCGAGGAGAACAGACGCAGGAAAGCGGAGCGGGAGCGCCCATTCAATCCTGTCACCGGTGAGGGGAGCATCGGCGACAGGGTGCATATGGTGGTAAAAGGATTCCCCCTCGGCGAGCAGTGGATACCGGCAGAGATGGCACGCATAGACTGGGTGCGTGACCTATCAAAGGCGAAGGACTACAAGACCTGGCTGCAAGGAACCTTCGGCAGCGACAGCGAAGACGTGAGCGAGTTGTTTGTGGACAAGTGGCAGCGTGTGAGGTGCCGGCATGACTTCCCCTTCTGGGCATACGTCTATGTGAAAATCAAGCCGAAGAGCGGCGGCGAAGACATCCCCTTCTTACTGAACCGACCACAGCGAGAACTGATAAGCCGGTTTGAAGCGATGCGGCTGTCGGGGAAACCCATCCGCCTTGTGCTGCTGAAAGCCAGACAGTGGGGAGGGTCCACGGCGACGCAGATGTACATGGCGTGGCTGCAACTCATCCAGAAGAAGGGATTGAACTCAAACATCGTGGGACACCTGAAAGCCTCATCGGCCGAGGTGCGAGGCATGTTTGACAAGATGATAGAATCCTACCCCCTGTCGATGCTCCATGACATCGGCGAGGAATACAACCCGAAAGAGGCAAAGATAGTCGGTGACCCCACCACACAGAGTATCCGGCAGATACCGACCCGCAACTGCAAGATAAAGACTGGCAGCGCAGAGACCCCCAACAGCGCCCGTGGCGGTGACTCTGCTTTGGTGCACTGCACCGAGGTGGCTTTCTGGAAGAAGACCGACGGCAAGACCCCGGAGGACATCGTGAGGAGCGCCTGTGCCGGCACCACCTATATCCCCATGTCGATGATAGTATATGAGTCGACCGCCAACGGCACCGGCAACTTCTTTCAGCGTGAATACGACGACGCGAAGAAAGGCGTATCGCAGTTTGAGAGCATGTTTGTAGCATGGTGGCAGATAGACCAGTATGCCATCACCGTGGACGAGGAGCAGGCCGCAAGGGAACTCCTGGAAGGCAAGGACGGCAAGAGCGTGGACACCATGCGTGAGGAACCTGGCAGTTACTACTGGAACCTGTGGGAGATGGGCGCCACGCTGGAAGCCATAGCATGGTACAAGACCGAGCGCAGGAAATACACCGACCACGGAGGAATGGCAGCAGAGTATCCCAGCGACGACGTGGAGGCCTTCGTGCATTCCGGTGCCAGGGTGTTCGACCCCTACCTTGTGGCAAAGTTGCGGAATACGTGCAAGCCCCCATTGCGCCGTGGCGAACTCGATGCGATGGGAAGGACCGGCAAGGACTGTCTGCGCCATCTCCATTTCGTAGACGACAGCCAGGGTTGCCTGAGTGTGTGGGAGGAGCCGGAGATAGACCCTGACGAGCGCGTGACACACCGATACCTTGTAGTGGTGGACATCGGCGGCAGGAGCGCCAAGGCCGACTGGAGCGTTATCCTTGTCATCGACCGCCTCTACCTGATGGACAACGACAAGCCCGTGGTGGTGGCACAGTGGTACGGACACATCGACATGGACATACTGGCATGGAAGGCCGCCCAGGTGTCGAAATGGTATGACGACGCCCTGTTGGTAGTGGAGAGCAACACTTTGGAGACCCACGACAAAGACCGCGACGTAGACGGCGACATGAGCAACTACATCCTGTCGCTGGTGAAAGAGGCCGGTGTGAACCTCTACGAGCGTGAGCGCAGCGCCGACGAGATAAGGGAAGGTGCCCCGGCGAAGTATGGTTTCCATACCAACGTGAAGACGAAGCCAGACCTTATCGCCACCCTTGTCACCGTGGTGAGGGAAGAGATGTATGTGGAGCGTGACGAACGCTGTCTCGACGAGATGCTCGCCTACGAGAAGAGACAGAACGGCAGTTTTGGTGCCATCCCCGGCAAGCATGACGACCTGTTGATGACAAGGGCAATAGGCATGTTCGTGAGCATGTATAAGATGGACACGCCGAAGATAGTGAAACGCCACGGCAAGAAGATAGCCAGCGCCGACGTGGTGTGGGAGTGATGCCAGCCGAGCACGGCTGTCATTGGCAATCCGGCAGGACGAGGAGGAGGGCGACGAGGAAGGTGTAGAGATGGATATGCCAGGCGATAGCAGGCAGGAGGATTTGCAGGAAGATGAAAAACACGATGTAGAAGACGTAGTATCTTTTTCTTGCGACCAATGGTGTGCAGAGACCCAGCAGGGCATATATGCAACCGCTAAGCCCCACCACCGGCACAGCCAGCAGAACCGGAGGAATGAAGGTGGCGATGACATACGCCATGAACAACCGCCCACCGGAAGGACGCAGTATCTTCACTATCTGATACAAGACATAGAGATTGATGCCGGCATGCAGCAGGTTGGCATGGAAGAAGTGGTAGAACGGAGCATGCAGCAGATGGGTACTGTCGAGGGATACGACAGGGCCGAGGAGGGAGAGAATCAGCAGCGATGACATCGCTGCATACAGAACGGCCTTTTTCACTTTCGTGCCTCCTCTCTACGGCGCTTGCGTATACGATGGAGGATGACGATAGCAGACCCGATGGTGAGGTAGAACTCCGGCGCCGGCTGGTTGACGACAATGGTCACCGCCTCCTGGTACCTGAGGTAAGGCCGTCGCTGCATCAATGCCAGGAACCGCCGGTATATCTCCTCGAACATACGCCGTTTCTGCAATTGCATATGCGCGATGGACTGTCCCTGAAGCATCTTCGACAACACTATAGCCGCCCTCTCCTCAGACACATAGAAGCGCTGTGCCGGTGTGGCGACCACCTCCTCCATGAGCCTTGACAGGCACACATACTCATCATTCATGTACGCCCGTTCCCAGGCAGCGGAATAGGCACGGAAAAGATCATCATCCCTTTGTCCGCGAAAATCACAAATAGCCCCCTTTTTTTTCATTTTGGCAGTGTTTCCCCGCCACACAGTCTGTGCTGTGCCGCCACCAAAATGAATTATCAGCCACAAAGATACGAATTTTTACCGAGAATATACGCATAGAACCGGATAATTTATCGGCAAATATGCAGAATAAGCAGTAGTAATTAACGGATAAACGGAATAACGTGTGAAGTGTCTTTATTTTTGTGGTCAACAAGTGAAATAATATTATGGCAAATTTGAAAGAAGATATCAGTGCGGGCGCCATGAACGAAGAGGCCCCATCGCCCTCCACCCTCCCCTCTTCGGGTGCCCCCACTCCCGCACCCGGCAAGGCTGCTGCATTCCGTGACCGTCTCGGCAAGAAGCACGAAGGCGAGCAGTGGGAAGACGACGAAGCCCTCTTTGGCCGTATCAACGACGACTACGACGACTACGAGAGTCAGATCAGCGACCTGACGACGAAGGCCGGCGACTACGAAAAGGAACTCGGCGGACTCCGTGAGAACGAGAAGAAGTTGACCGACATGTTCGCCAAGGACCCCAGAAGCGCCACCTTCCTGATGCAGTGGCGTGACAAGGGCAACCCCGTGAGCGAACTGGTGCGCATGTACGGCAAGGACATGCTGGAGTACATGGCAGACCACCCCGACGAGATGGCTGAGCAGGAGAAGGAATACCTGGAGCGTGTAGCAAAGGAGAAGGAGTACGAGGACGAATACAACGCGAACCTCAGTGCATCGCTCGACCTTCTGGACCGCGTACAGGCAGAGAAAGGACTCAGCGACGACGAGATGAACGGCCTGGTAGACAAACTCATCAGCACCGCCCACGACGTCATCATGGGTAAGTTTGACGAAGCCTCCCTTGACATGGTATCGAAAGCCCTTGGCTACGACAAGGCCGTGGCAGAAGCAGAGCGCGAGGGAGAGATACGTGGCAAGAACACTAAGGAGAGCGAGCGCCTGAAGTTGAAGAAAGCCGGTGACGGCATGCCACGTCTCGGAGGCGGCGGCGGAAGCAAACCCGTCGTAGAGGAGCGTCCGGAACTCGGAGCCTTGAACCGTGCCGGCAACAGCAACATCTGGGAGCGCGGCAACGAGACCAGAACAAAGAACAGATAGTTATGACGAGCGAAGAGAAAAGGACCCCATTCCTGGGCAACCGGGTGATACGTGACGGCAGCGTGACGATGGCGAAACTGTCAGAAGAAGTACAGTCGGCCATATCCACCGGCGGCGTAGAGGTAGTGACCCAAGCAGAATACAACGCCCTGACGCCCGAACCAAGAGTGCTATACTGCATTACTGAAGACGAATAAGAAACACTATAAAATTATCAAGAGATGAGAAAAATGAAGTTTTTTGTGAATTTGCTGGGCACCATTGTATGTGCCCTCTTTGGCGCCGACCTTGGCGTGTTGATGGCCGCTGCCACCGACCTGCCCGACGCCGGAAAGACCCAGGGCGGAAACGAGAAGTACAAAGGTACTACCGAGCACATCACCAGCGCCGGTGCATCCGCCACCCATCCCACTAACCCAGAAGGTATCCTCACGGAGACCATGGGCCGTGCCGATGGCGACCCTGAGATGTATCAGAAGGACATTGACGAGCGCATTACCAAAATTCGCCCGATGGCCACCCCCATCGACCAGATCTCACGCTACGCCACTGCCCAGAAGAGTGACTCCTTTGAGGTGAAGTATTACAGCGTGGGTACCCGCCCCGTGAAGACCACCTTGACTGCTGCCGTGTCTGCCAGTTCGAGCACCTCGACCGCCATTCAAGTGGCCGACCCCGACATGTTCACCCTGGACGACACCATCCGCGTGGTAGGTTACAAAGGTGCTTATGACTACAAAGGCACCGCCTATAACGGCAGCGCCGCCAACACCCCCGACCTCGTACTCTGCGTATGCGGCAAGACCAGTGCCGGCCAGCCCATCGTGTTTGCCGTCAACGGTTCAAAGGTGAGCGGACAGAACATCGGTATCCCTGAGGAAATCGCCAACGGCACCACCCTTATCCGTATGGGTAAATCGTGCGGTGAGTTGGACGTGCAGACCGGCCGTTTCAACAACATCCCCACCAGCGAACTGCAGTATTGCCAGAACTTCATGGCACAGATCGAGCAGTCGACTCTCGACAAGATTGCCGCCAAGGAAGTGAACTGGGGCTTCTCAGACCTCGAGGAAGACAGCATCTACGACATGCGTCTCGCCATGGAGAACTCGTATCTCTTCGGTGACATGAACGTCATCAACCACGCCGCCAAGGATGGTATGTCGCAGTGGTTCACCAGAGGTATCTGGTGGCAGGCCGGCAAGGACATCGAGGTAGGTACCTGGGACGCCACCAAGGGTTGCGCTGTCATCAGCGACGACGACCTCGTGGACATCTCTAAAGACCTCTTCGTAGGCACCGGCATCGGCAACAAGCGCAAGGTGATGCTCTGCGGAAGCGACATGCTCAGCGCACTCTCGAAGATTGAGAGCGACAAGTTCCGCCTGAAGGACACCGTAGAGGTATGGAACCTGAAGTTCAAGAGTTGGGAGACCGACTTCGGTGAGATCCTGACGATGCACGATGAGTTGTTCGACCTGAACGGCATGGCCGACTGCGCCTTCGCCCTCGACCCCGAATTCCTCACCAAGAAGACCCACCTGTCATGGAGCCGCAACATCCTCGACCTGAAGAAGGCTGGTGTGCGCAACACTGACGCCGTGGTGCTCCAGGAAATCAGTTGCCTCTACCTGCGCTACGCCAAGGCCCACGCCAGACTGAAGTTGGCCTCCGAAGCAGACAGCAGCAGTGAACTCTGATGAAACATTGATAGACAAAGAGTTGAATGGTTAAGACCCGTAGGTACTTGCTCCGGCTTGGCCTGCGGGTCTTTTAGATTAAAGATTAAAGATTAAAGATTGAAGGATGAAGAAGAGTAAGACATACATATCCGACACCGTGCTCAGTTTCAACGTGCAGAAGACCGGCGCGAGCAAACACACCCATGTGAGTTTCACCCCGTTGACCTTGCGCGGCTCCATGCTGACCACCGCAGACCAGGCGTTACAGGAAGCCATAGAGCGCCACCAACTGTACCGGAGTGGCACCATCCAACTGGCCTCCAGTATCCCCGTGGAAGAGAAGTCGGTAATACCCCATGTGCTGACATCGCCAGAAGACGCCGCAGCGAGTTACGGTGACACAACCTTTACCGGTGTGGTGGACGACGACAGCCAACCGAAGACAACGACGCTTACCTTCTCATCGGTGGTGGAGGGCAAAGACTACATCGCCGAGACCTACGGCGTGAGCAGGACGAAACTGCGCACACGTGCCGACATCGAGAAAGCCGGTGAGGCACACGGTGTGAAGGTGGAATGGGAGAAGTGATACCAATCTGATATGATATACACTACCAACGAAATCGTGGAGCGGGTGCGCGTGCTGCTTGACCATGCCAGGGAGAGCGGAGAGTTGTTTGCGCTGGATGATGCCGATGCCCTGAGCATTGACGCCATTATCCGCTCGAAGATAGTGCCGGCATCACGCCAGACGCTGCTGCTTGCCCCCATCGACATGATAGACACCGGCAAGCCATTGCCAGGCCGTCTGTCGTGGCCTGACGCCCCAGGTATAGGCATGGGGCTGCTGCGCTTGCCGGACGACTACCTGAGGCTACTCAGCATCATGCTCAGCGACTGGAAGCGCCCGGCAACGATCATCACCGAGGACGACCCGGAATACCTATGGCAGAGCAACCGCTTTGCCGGAGTGCGTGGCAACCCGGACAGACCCATTGCCGCCATCGTGAGGTACCCCGGAGGGTTGATGGTGGAATGCTACAGCAGCAGAGGTGGAGAAGGTGTGACCATGAAGCGTGGCCTATACCTTCAGGAACCGGAGATAGAGGACGGAGGGATAGAGTTGCCGGTGAGGTGTGTGGAGGCCGTGATACGCATGACGGCAGCGATGGCATGTATGACCCTTGGCGACTACACCACCGCCGGCGTGATGCGCAAACAGGGACTGGAAACCCTGGGCGTGCGTGAACAGGAGAGCCAATACGGCATCAACCAGGGAGCGCAAGAAGGACTTGAACAACAATAACAACGAGATATGAAGAGAGAGATACCAGTAAGAAACGACCTCGGCCACTACGGCTCGATGGAAGAAGTGTGGAGGAACTTTCCCGCCGGAGGCCACCCAGGCGAATACGTGTGGATAGGCTCGGCGCTGTATGTGTGGGACGCAGCCCAGCGGAACTGGCGCAGTGACGTGTATCCCGACCGTTACTCATACAACGCCATGCACATGGACGGCGACTTTGACATCGGCAACGACCTGTCTGTAGGAGGCGACGCCACCATCATGCAGAACGCCACGGTGAAGAAAGACCTGAGGATTGAGGGCACGCTGCTCTACAGCCACCTACAAGGCATGGACTGCGGTCTGTTCCCAAGCATCATTGGACTGCAATACGCCTACCCCAATCCGAAGTTGGGGCAGTGGGCATTGGTGGGCACCGATACCGACGACATGGCACTATACATATGTCAGAACGCCGGTCAATGGTATAATGCCGGCTACGCGAAACTGAAAGAAGTCTTCGACCTGAAAGCCTACGATGCCGCAAAAGCCATCGTTGACAACATGGCTGAGAAGGGTTACGTGTTCATGGGCTGTGCCAATCCCGGCACGAAGCCGGTACGCCCCAAGACCCACAACGTATTCTACCTGAGCACCACCCCCGGCAGATACGACTACTTCGGCGGCGCCAGGGTGCAAGGGCTGAGTGTGCTGCAGTGGGACCACAATGCCGACCCCGACCAGAACAGCGAAAGCCTTGGACAATGGAAGGCCACCTCACTGCTCAGTGGCGTGTTTGTATACGAAGAGAACATCGCCGTTGGCGCCGTGACCCTGAGAGTGGCGCCGGAGATAGCACAGCGTATCTTGCAGGTAGAGAACGAAGCCGTACACGCCAGGGAAGAGATGGACTTGGACGAGGAGTATACGCCCGCAGAAGATGACCAGCGAGCAACGCCCAGCAGTGACGTGGAACCACAGGAGAGAGCATAATTAAAAAACAGACATATGAAAAAGAGACAGTTATACGACAAGAAGACGGGCAAGAACTTTGTACCCATCAGTCATACGAAGGCCGTGCTTACCCCCACCGGCGAGACAGCAGAGGCACGCAACACTCGCCAGCAGCAAGCCGTACAAGGCACCGGCGTGAGTGCGAGCGCAAACAGGTATCCCTTCATGAGTCTTGGCGACGTGACCAGTATTGCCGACGTGAACAGGCTATTGGACACGGCATACACCTCCACGGACACGAAATACCAGGGAAGGCTGCGGCTGCGCAGGAGCGGTCAGGTGGCATGGGTTGACCAGGTGCTGATGAACAGTCTGCTCGGCAACTGGGTGCAGGTGCTGTATGGCTGCTACGCCCCATCGTCTACCGGCAACTCCGTAGTGGTGGACGGCAAGTATCATATCCTGTGGCGCCAACGGACGGGCACCACATCGATGCCGTGGCGTGACCTGACATCGCAGATGACGCTGAAGACCATCAACGGCCAGAGCATTGCAGGCAGTGGCAATATCCAGATATCCGACGCAGAGCAGATCACCATCGACCAGGAACTGGACGCAGACAGCGAGAACGCCATCGCCAACAAGGTGGTGACGGAAGTGCTGGGAGGGTTGCGCTCGAGCATCAACTTCATATTGAACAGAGACAGCAACATCATCCCTGTGACGATATGGGCAGACAGCATCGACGAGGACACCTACGAGGACGGCATATGGTGGTATAAGCCAACGGAAAACAAACTCTACCGGAACGAAGACGGTACATGGGACGACCACGGTACAGTGAGTGAAGGCACCATCCTGGTGAAACTATCGGAGAACATTTTCTACCACAAGAACGCCACGGGAATGAAAGAAGTCTACGGTGATGAGATGAAGACCTTGCAGACCAAGGTACCAAGATTCTACCATGTGGAGAATACAATTACAAATAACCGATACACACCGGAGTCAGGAACCTATGAAGGTAACGGTGGGTATGTAATAATCGACAAACAGACGCCGCGTCCAGTGCTGGTGGTCAGTGAAAACAGCACCCTCAAATACTATCTGAACTGGACGAGCACCAACAACGGCGAGCGCCTCTTGCCGTCGGAATACTCCTTCACTCCACTTGACTTCTATATCTATCATCCCTACATTGAAGACAGTACAGAAATCGTCATCGGCTACTATGACGGGGTCTGGGAATCAACGGACCACTACGACATGACGGGCAACATCGCAGAAATGTATGACGTGGCATACGATGAGGACGACTGCGACCAGGATTCCAATTTCCCGGCCGGCGACGACAACCATCAATACGCCATCTATAATGTGCTGTTGTACAAATGGAAGCCAGGCACATATGAATGGGAGTGGCCAGGTACGTGGGAACAGGTGAATCGTGCAGACCCGGACATTCCATTCCTCATCAAGTGCAAGAACAAGATATGGAAGGTGTGGAGTGACGAGAAAACAGTGGTCTTCGACTTCTCTCCGGACAATGCGTTGGATGAGACATCGAAGAACGCCGTGCAGAACAAGGTGGTGGCAGCCAGAATCAATGAGCATTCGGCAAGGCTGAATGCCATCGAGACGGCATTGCCATCTGTCAGAGGTTGCAAGGTATTACCCATCGACGGCGTGATGCCGACAGGAACCGTCGTGCTCCTGGAAGACGGAACATACGAAGAAGAGGGAGGTGATTTGATACTTGTGCCTTCATCAAGCCGTGTGGTGCTTGCCGTGAACGTAGACGACGGAGAAGAGATAGCCACGCTATACTACGGACAATGGGACGATGCCGGTGGCCGTTTGCCCTATGACGTATACAACCTGACCGACCCGACGAACATCATCTTTGCCTGGGAAGGAGAAGGCGCACTGCATTTCGGCAAACTCAGTGGCGAGACCCTGGTGGAGATAGCCGCAGGAAGCACACCAACCATCAACATCGACACGGCACTGAATAGGACATCAGCCAACCCGGTGCAGAACGCCGTCATCACAAGTACCATCAACAACCTCATCACAACGCTGAACAACCAGAACGAGCGCATCACCCGCATGGAGAACAGCGCGACGAAGGTGGTGTGGACTATACAAGTGTGGGGCGAGGACGAAACAGTATATGAAAACTGGGCAGTAGACGACCTTTGGTGGGACTCAGCAGAGGCGGAACTGAAGAGATGTGTTGAGGCGTATGTTCCAAATGAGCCACGATTCGTTGAGATAGAGCCATCGACCGGCACGCTGTACTACCTGTCGCCGGAAGACAAGTGGTGCGTATGGAACGGTGAAGGTTTCGATGAGTTACAACGTGAGGAATTAGTGATATCAAGTTCGACACTATGAAGATAACAGCAGAACAAGCCATCGCAAGGCTCATGGCAGGGAAGAAGACAGGCATGCGGAAGACACGCAGCCTGTCGGAACCCACCCTTCTCCGGACAGTGAAGGACGGCGGAGAGGCAAGGGTGTACGTCTTCGACGATGACGGCACAGGTGTCATCACGCCAGCCGACGACTCTCTGCCGGCAGTGATGGGAAACTTCGTGATGCCCAGCAGTGAGGAAGGTTCAGTGACCGTGCCGCCAGAAGTGGCGTGGTGGCTCTCCTGTTATGCCGAGGACATCAAGACCATCCAGGATGAAGAGACCGACCCGGAAGATGAAGACGACGGACCCGAACCAGAAGCGCCGGGAGAGGCTGAGGACGATGACCCAGAACCTACCGTGCCACCGGCAGCAGCAGAGCCAGGGCTGCTTGATGACATCAAGTGGGGGCAGACCTACCCGTGGAATGCACAACTTGACTTCGGCAAAGGGCGATGCTTCGTGGGCTGCGTGGCTACTGCTATATCACAAGTGACCTATTATTTTGCACGGAAAGGCATCAGGCGCGGCTGTGTGGCGACGAAGGAATACACACGTACATACCATGACCAGACATACACCATGAGCGCATTGGCAGCCGTGGAGATGTTTGACTTCAAGAATATGTTTGCCGCTAAAGAGGGTGATGAATCGGCTGCCCAGGTACTCGCCGTTTCAAAGTTCTGCAAGCACATCGGTCATGCCGCCGAAATGAAATACTCCACAGCAGCAAGCGGTGCTCCGATGGCTAACGTAAAGACAGTGCTCGAAGACAAACTGAGGCTCGGCAGTGTATATTACACCAGCAAGCCGAATGCGAAGAAAATGGCAGATACGGTGCTGCCGAAGATAAGGGAGTCATTGGCAAAGGGTGTGCCGGTCATCATGTGTGGCGGCAACTCTAAAGCAGCCCACTGCTTCGTGTGCGACGGGTACGACGCCAACTCCAATACATACCACATCAACTGGGGGTATGGTGGGGACTTCGACGGATGGTTTCCCATGGACGGGCTGAAAGAGGGACTGACACCGGTCTCAAGTTTCGGCACAGTGAAATACGCCTACATCGATACCACCGACTGGGAATGGAAGACAAGTTCAGGCAGCAACACCTGTTCGTTCGTCCCCGTATACGCAGGTCAATTGGTGCGAGTGAAGATAGGGAGCAACGGCGGCCATGTGGAATTTATGACGACAAAGGACACCACCGGCGACCTCGACCTCGCCAGCACCGAGAAGATAGGATGGCTGGAGCCAGGGACGTATGATTTCATTGCGCCCTACAGACATTACGACTACGACAAAGAGGCGTATGTAGACAAGGATGCCAAGTACCTTTACATACGGCGCTATAGCAGCAGCACGAAGGTGATACCGAATGCAGTTGAGAAAGGCTACGACTTCTCCTACGACAAATGCTTCGCCATACTCCAGAACGTGCCGCCCCTCCTGGGCGACGTGAACATGGACGGCCGTATCAACATGAGCGACGTCACCGCAGTCATCAACGAGAACACCGGAGCCAAAGCAGCATCGAGCGTGTACCGGAAGAGGACGGGAGCACAGATACGTGCCGTGCGTGTAGTAGGTGCAGAGGCAACAGACAAGTGCATCGACCTCGGTCTGCCGTCGGGCACACTCTGGGCGACATGCAACGTGGGCGCATCGCAACCGCAGGACTACGGCGGATACTTCATGTGGGGAGAGACGGAGCCACGAACCAGGAAGAAGGACTTCGACTGGAACAAGTACAAGTATTACGACAGCAGTACGAAGAAAGCCATCGACATCGGCAGCAACATTGTCGGCACACAATACGATGCAGCCAAAGCCATATTGGGCGACGGATGGCAGATGCCTACCCAGGCTCAGTGGGAGGAACTGATAACCCAGTGCAACATAAGCATCGTAAGGCGTGGCAACATGGGCGTGGTGTGCGAGATGAAGCGTGGCGACAAGGCCATCTATTTCCCCCTCGCCGGCTGCGCATACAACTCCGACTACCCCAAACCCTACACGGATGACATGGCGGTAAGCACCGGGAAGTTGGGCGCCTATTGGTCAGGCAACGCAGACACCGACGTGAACAAGGCCATCGCCTACGAAATGACGAAGGCCGCCATATCGACGACCGGATTCACGCGGGCAGCCAGAGCAGACGTCAACTTCGACGGCATAGTAGATGACAACGACGTGCAACTCATCACCGACAAAATCCTGGGGAAGAACGTACTTTGATAACATAACAAATGATTTAATATATGGCAACAATAAAGAAAATCTACAAGAACGGAGTGGAGTACCAGATGCCCCAGGGACCTGTAGGACCGCAGGGTGACAGCGTCATCGTAGGTGAAGGCGACCTCCCACTGTCCAACGTCGTCGACGATGCTGACAACAAGGCAGTCACGCCAAAGGCGGTGAAAGAGGTTACGAACAACCTCGACGTAGAGAACAAGGACAATGAGGCCTACTTTATGGAGCCGACATCATTGGGAGAGGTGGTGAATTACTATATCAATTCATCCAATGCCTGGGCTTCCGGTAGCACCCAGAACAACTGTTCTTTCATCCCGGTTACACCAGGCGACGTGTTGCGTGTGACAACAGGAGCCAATGGTGGGAATGTAGAGTTCATGACGTCCAACGACCACACATCATCGCCCCCGGCCTACGCTGCGGAAAAGATTGGTTGGTTGAAACAGGGTACATATTACCTCACCGCACCTTCGGGCGCGGCATATCTGTATGTCCGCAGGAAATTAAGCAACACCTCCGTGAATCCCACCATCAGGTTTCTACGCGAGACAGCGAAGGAAAAACTGCATGAGGTCATGGATGACGGAATGATATGGAACCTGACACAATTGACCGTTTCCACGCCTACAGGGTCAGCAAACCAACGATGGATAGACCGCAATACTGATGTATGGAAGGCTCAGTCTTCAACAGGAATCGGAGGCATATATTCATGTATTCCTGGGCAACGCTACAAGATTGTAGGTGGAACGAGTATTGGCGGATATGCATTCCTGAAGACCAACACCAACACATCAGGGACTACGCCGGACTGGGCAACTGGATGCCGGCTGGTTAACTTTGGTGCTGGAGACATTTTGTATGCTACCGCTCCGAGTGATGCCCACTACATCTATTTGGAACTTCGCTATGGCGACAGCAGTGGAACGCCGTCGAAGCCATCGTTCTTCGGCAAGGTAGAGACAGTGAAGGACAAGGTAGGAAGTATCAACGCCGACGTTGCCGCCGTAAGGGAAGAGACGATATACGAGTTAACCCAGGTTACCATTCCAGATGGTAGTACCTATATCGACGAAGGCGTGTGGAAAGGTAACACGGTCAATGCCAACGGCGTGGTGATAAGTACCACCCCACAAAGGATATACAAGATAGTGGTGTCGGCCGAATCAACGCAATATGCATGGCTCAAAGGCAATGACAGAACGAAGGGCCAGGCACCACAGTATTCCGACGATTGCACCTTGACAGCACTCGCCGCCAACGGGACCTATGAGTTGACAGCACCAAGCGACGGCAATTTCCTCTACCTGAGAAAGAAAAAGAACGGCAACTACACCGTGACTTCGCTGCATCGTATCACCACGGTGAAAGAACAACTTTCAGGCGAAGGCAACGACGAGACCACAACGCTTATCAGGCATGCCACATATCGCCATGACGAATCCGGGTGGCCATACTTCAACATTCTGCATTACTCCGACATACACGGCTCAACCACGGCAGCCAAGAATATCATCAACGCCGCCATGAAATATGGTGCCTATATCAACGACGTGGTGAACACCGGCGACGTGATATATTCCATTCTCGACGGCTCGAAGGGTACGCTTACCTGGTGGAATGGATGCGGACTGAAACCCATATCACTTTTCACGCCTGGCAATCATGATGACCTCCTAAACAGCAACACAAGGGAGAGGCAGGGCAAGGCATTCCTCCACACCAACTATTTCCCGACCGACCTCATCGAAGACCTCGGCTACGTGATGCCCGAAGGTTACGACGACCCCAATTCTCCAAACTATCAGGCTTGCTTCTGGCATAAGGACTACGCCGACCAGAAGGTGAGGCTCATCGGACTGGACTGCATGGATAAATATGCCGGAACTGTTGACCCAGCCACTGGAGCAATTACCGATAGCGGCAACACAGGCAATGAGCAGGAAATGTGGCTGTGCGAGAGACTCGCAGAGACATTACCAGACTCAGGAGACAGCGCAGAAGGCTTTACTGTGGTAGTGCTCAGCCATTACCCATTAGATGGATACGATGTGGGAACCTACGGCGAGAACAAGGAATGGGACGACATCTCGCATGAATGGATTTGCAATCACAAATCCACCGGCGGACGTGTCATCAACCAAAAGACCATGGAAGTGACCAACTGGCACCGTTACAGCAAGATGGATTATGAGGAGGCAGCGACCATGCGATGGTCGAATGCCAGCGGCCACAACAATATCGGTGAGATACTGGAGCACTACATCGCACAGGATGGCAGCAACTTCGCCGCCTTTGTCTGCGGACACACGCACAACAACCTCTTCTTTTATCCGAAGAAATTCCCGAATGTGCTCAACGTGTGTATTGACATGGCCGGCGACCAAAGGGACATGTACTATGCCGACCAGGGAACGATGGGCGGCTTTATCGCCAACTTCCTCTCATTCTCCACATCAGCCAAAAGGCTGCGTATCGTGCGTCTGGGAGTTAAGAGCGACGTGTTCCTCACTCCTCTCAACTACATCTGCTATGACTACGCATTGAGAAAAGTGATACAGGAGGGATAGCCATGGAAGACGAGGAACTCATCGACATCGAACCCGTAGAACTTGAGGTATATGAAGATTGAACACGTCAGGATATTCAACGGCAAGGACTACTGCATCTCGCACATCTACGTCAACGGCACGTATGTGTGCGATGCAGTAGAAGACCTTGACCGGGGACTCGACCAGAAGATGCCCCTTGCGGAAATCAAAAGGCGCAAGGTGTACCGCATGACCGCCATCCCCACCGGCACATACACCCTGACGATGAACGTGCAGTCGCCCAAGTTTTCCCAGTATGCCTACTACAAGAAGTTCTGCAAGGGATACATGCCACGTCTGCTCAACGTCCCAGGCTACGACGGTATCCTGATACACCGTGGCTCATCGGCCAACTCATCGGCAGGGTGCATCATCGTGGGGTACAATACCGTGAAAGGAAAGGTGACCGACAGCCAGAAGGCATGGGAGAAACTGATGAAGGAGTACCTGATGCCGGCGAAAGTCCTCGAAGAGAAGATAACGTATACAATAACGCGAAAGTATAAACTATGACAGAGATTTTAGCAGGAGCGAAAGTGATGAGCATGATGCTCGCAATAGTTGCCGTGGTGGTATTCTTAGCCATGATGGTAGACCTCGCAGCAGGTCTGTATAAGGCACACCTCCGTGGAGATGCCAGGCGCTCCGAAGCACTGAAAAGGACAGGTTACAAATTCTGCCTATATGAGGGAAGCATCCTCATCGCAGCAGGAATAGACCTCCTCATCCACATGAGCAAGATGTACCTCTGGTTCGGTTGGAACATGGTCGTAAACATCCCCCTTGTGACCATCGCACTCGGTATCTTCTGGTGCATCGTAGAGGGATTAAGCGTCAGGGAAAAAGCCGACGAGAAAACCCACTCCGATATCGCCAAGGCAGAGAAGATGGCCGTAGCCTTGTTGAAGATTATCGAGGCAGCAAAGAAGGGCGAAGCACCCGACCCGTCGGTACTGGAGGAACTGGGCAAGGACTACAAACAAGAGCAATGACACGACAGCTGGAGACAGGCATGGCGATTATAGTGACGGCAGTCATCATCACGCTGCTGCTGTGGCTCACGTCGTGCTCGACGAAGAGGAGGGTCACGGAGTATGTGGCGGTGCACGACACGCTAACCGTCCACAAGAGCGATACCGTCCGCGAGACGAAGGTTGTAACAGATACCATTAGAGACACCAAGACTGTCACCATTTCAGATACCATATATCGGGACAGGGGAGAGACTATTGTAATCAACGAAAAGGGTGATACCATCAAGCAATCGTCGTGGGACATCACAAAGGAAAAAAGCCACGAGAAAGAAAATGCCACACACAACGAGAGCCACACCGACAGCACAAGTTATTATCATAACCGCTCAGACAGCCTTCAGTCCGTCATTGACAGAATGTCTCAGAAAAAGGAAACCGTCAAGACCAAAGCCGTCATCCCACTATGGCAGAAAGCCATGTTCCTCGCCGTAGTCTTCACCGTGTGCATCATAATCCTGAAGTCAAGGAAAAAATAAGTTTGTGTATAAATAGCGGATTGTTTTTCATAAGGCTTTAATGTAAAATGTTAATGTTTTGTATTTGACTTATTGAAAGTCACTATTTTCTTCACCGCCCCATCTGCGAAGACAGGACGGTTTTCTCTAACATAATTCACCATTTATCCTGCTTTGAAAGTGAACACCGCCGTTCAGAAAGAAAATGGCTCACCTTTCCCTTTTCAGCCTCTCCATTATCTTCTCCAGTTTCTCTATCGTTATCGCCTCGGAAGTTCTTTTGCAACAACGGATAAACGTAATCATGTTGGAGTACGTTATAGCTATCTCCTCATGAGAAGCAAAAAAGATTCAGAGTTGAGAAGCCCAAGGCAAAGGTCCGCTAATCGATATTCATAATATTGATTGATTTTGAAAAAAATTATTTATTGTTATTTATTTATTTAATAATTTGGAAAAACGGTGAATAAGTTATATATTTGCGGCAAGAATACGCTATTACCCAAAGAAAACAACCAAATTATTACCTCAATTGCTATGAGAGATGTGAAGATAAAGATTCATCAGCTTGGAATGATTGGTGAATCCGAGGAAATCACACTCAACCGTCTCATGATTTTTTCAGGAGAGTCAGGTTTGGGCAAAAGTTATCTGTCAATCATATGTCATTACATATTCTCAGTTTTGCTTGATAGGCATAGAATATCTTTATTTTTTGAAGATAGAGGACTTGATTTCTCAGCTATGAGACCTTCTTACAAGGGAAATGGCGTTGCGGTATCATTTCCTAAAAAAGAGTTTGAAGAATGGTTGTCGAAAGATGCAATTCAATGGCTGGGCTATATGGTCGGCAACAAGAATGTCAAGGCCGATATCGAAATCACTCTGCCTGAAGAAATTAATGAGAATATTGTGATATTATACGAAGAGGACGTGGAAGGATTGGGAAACGAAGTGGAAACTTATATTAAATTATCCCTTCCATGTCTGACCTATCGAATCAAGGATTCTGGAATACTTAGTGACGAATCACCATTTGCATTCCTCTTCAGATATTATCTCATCCAGGAGATATTTGAAGATTTCAAAAACCTGACAGATACTTTTATCTTTCCCCCATCACGTGGAATGATGCTTACTGAAGATATAACCCCGATAACAGGCATGTACGTGGAATTCAAGCAGAACGTTAACAGATTGGTTGCGTCCAAAACAAGTAACATTCAGCCTTCTGAACACCTGACTATACTGCTGAGGCATATTCTTGATGGTTCTGTGAAACGCCAAGAAAGTCGGTATATTTACACCACGAATGGCGAGGAGATGCCATTGAGTGCCGCCGCTGCTTCCATTCGTGAGCTTGCATCCATAGAATTTCTCATTGAGAACTCAGACATCAGCAAGTCTGCTATCATGATAGATGAGCCAGAAGCCCATCTCCATCCTCTGAAGCAACGTATGATGGCTGATATTATCAGTAGCCTTATGCTTTCTGGTGCATACATCCAAGTCACCACACACAGTGATTATTTTCTTCGGAGAATCAATGAACTGTCGAAGCTTCATGAATTATATGAGCGGAGTAAGGAAAGGAATGATGACTACTATGTTGGAATATGCGACAGACTTGGTATGAATCCCGAACTGCATATTGACAATAAAAATATTTCCGCTTACCTGCTTGTCAGAAATGGCGAACAATCCATTGCTATCAAACAAGACATGTCAAATGGTGTTCCTTTTGCTGCATTTCATGATGCCCTAAAGGATACGCTTAGGATAAAGAACGAACTGGAAAGAGAATTGAACGATGGAGATAATTGACTCTATTCTTTCCTTGTATGACAAGAAGGCCTGTGACTGTTATTGCTGTTCATGCAACTGGGTTCTGACAGAAGCTGACCGTTCGGCAATATTAAAAAAACTTACATTGTTTTTGGATGGAGCAACTTTTGGTATCATTGATAATGACTTTTACAAAGGACTCAACAAAACAACCTGTGACAGAAGTTCATTCCTGACAGACAATGATTGCGACGGTGTCTCTTTTTGTGAGAAAGATGGCAAAATGCATTTATTGTTCGTAGACCTCAAGTCAAGCTATTCAAATATCGAAAAAGCCTTCAAGCAGAATTTCTTCACATTGTTGAAGATGCACATGTTCTTCTCCCTTTGTAATGGATATAACATAGAAAACCTGACAATCAACTTCTTTGTTGCATGTTCGCCATTTAAGGATAAAGACCAGAAATCTGATATCCTTTTAAATTTGAACATGGCTGACGAGTTGGGCAACCTTAACTATTCAGAGAAGTGCCTTTTAAATCATCTTCATAACGGGAAAGAAACTATCGTTACCATAAGCGAATTACCTTTTGTGAAAAGTATAAAACTAAACGAATCCATCATTTCTTCTCCAATTCATTTACACATTTATGCTCCTGAATCTTACGGAGAGAGTGAAGGAACAATCGATTTGTGCGATTACTTATAATAATCCATATTGCGTTTTTACCCCCTTCGTATCTTATTCAGTCGGTTGCAGAGTGCTTCGCATAACACTCTTGCCATACCGACCTCAACAGCATTTCCAATGAACTTCTTCTGCTCTGCCTGTGTGCCAATGAGCGTGTAATCTTCGGGAAAGCCCATGATACGTTTTAGTTCGGGAATACGCAGCATACGCATACGAATGTCTACAATACCATAGAGAGCCATAAACTCCTTGATTTGTATGGTTGCATGGCTGTCAGTCTCGTAAACCTCAATGGCAAGTCCCTCTTTTATGCTGACAAGATACGGTGGCATCTTATCCATCCGGGCAATGAGCGTGAAGCAAGGCTTGTCGATGCTGCCGCCATCACTCTTGAATGAATATGGGTTCATGAGGTATTGCGCCGACACAATCTTCTGCTTGGGCGTAGTGAGCACGGCGGGGTTTGGCTGTTCAATGCTGGATAATTGACCGCCGCCGCTATATTCATAGACAAGGAACTTGCTCGTCACCAACCCAAGATGTTCTTTACATTTAAGTGTTGGAGCAGGGAGTTCTATAGATGTATTGAAACCATTTCCGAAAAAAGCCGTGAGGAATTCTGCATCAACAAGTGCGTGATGGTCTATACAGGTCAGAGTACCTGCAGGCTCCTCCACACTGATGTTCTTTCCTGCCGGGTCGCCACCGAATTGTTTGCTGAGGAAATGCACCTTGGCGTATGCCAGAGTATTTCGGCAAGGAAGTGTTGGGCTCGGCTCATCAAGTGATGGTGCATTGTATCTACCATCTTTCATGGAGTTCCATTTAACGAGAAACGCGTCTTTGCCACCAGCCACGAACTTTATCAGCCCAGCATAGATACGTTCCAGTGTTTTCTCGACAAGCGGTTTCTTGCGTCCGAAGATGCTTTCCCCCTCATCGTTGAGGTCGAGAACTTCGCGCACAGGCTTCCAAGGCTGCATGTTGTCAGCAGGGAAAAGGCTATGCTCATACTTTGCAGGGCATTTTGCGTGTGTGGCTTTTGGGAAAGCGATAGGCAGACCATGCAGGGCGAATTGTCCGAAGAAACGCTTACGAGTGGTGTATGCGCCATAGTCCGCTGCATTGAGTATGCGATAGTCAAAGTAATAGCCATATTTGCAGACGTTGTTCACCCAACGGACATACGACTTTCCTTTGTCCTTGCTGATAGGATGTCCGTTCTCGTCCATGTCGCCCCAACTCATAAACTCTTCGACATTCTCAACCAGTATATAGTCTGGTTCTATAGCCTCAATGTATCGGAACAGGTGTTCTGCCAACGTGCGGCTGTCTGCGTCTCTTGGCTTTCCTCCTTTTGCCTTACTGAAATTGGTACATTCCAGACTGGCCCACAACACAACGTAGGCACCTGGATATTTCGCTCTCATTTTTTGAAGGTGTTCAACCATAGGTGATAGTTCGAGGGTTCTAATGTCCTCGGTGTAGTGCACCGCTTCTGGGTGGTTGGCAGCATGGGAGGCAATAGCGTTGGCATCGTGATTCACACACGCTATTACCTTGGCGCACTTGTTTCCGTGCAGGGTGGCTTTCTCAACACCTGTAGATGTGCCATCCGCTCCACAAAAGAGGTCAATGTAAAGTAGTCTTATATCTTCCATATTACGTTTCTCTTACAAATCGTTTTCCGTTTATTCTTTTGTACTTAACTTTAGGGTCGTAGTTCTTAATCAGCATCCGAATCTGGGCATCGGTGAGTTTGGGGCAGTCAGCTTCCTTAAATATTCTGGCATCGCCTTGATGGTGTCCGAAGTTCCGCAAAGGATAGTGCCTCAGATAACCATGCTCTCCGACCATTAGAACGGTCACCTCGTAACCGTCATTCCAATTTATACCGAACTGCATATTTCCTCCTTTCTAAATGCCAAAAAACATATCTTGTTCAACTTGTATCTTCTCTTTGATATACTTGAAATATTCAGAGTTGATTTCATAACCTATGTAATTGCGTCCATACATACGTGCAACCATGGCCGTGGTTCCAGTTCCCATGAAAGGATCGAGAATCACCCCCCCCACAGGGCAACCAGCCAATACGCAGTCTCTTATCAGCTGTTGGGGAAAAGTAGCGAAATGTGACATCTTGGATGGTCTGACAGCAACAGTCCATACATCTCGTTTGTTGCGGTACTCACTCGCAGGGATTTCGTAGTCTGAATATTTCTCACGATAGGTCCCGTTCTCTATTCGTCGATGGTGGACCATGTGGGGTTTGTTGTCAGACACGGCTTTCTCCTTGATGGCATCTTGGTCAAAATAGTACCTTGCCGATTTGGAGAGCAGGAAGATGTATTCATGCGACTTCGTACAGCGGTCCTTGACGGCCTCCGGCATCGGATTGGGCTTATGCCATATAATATCCTGCCGCAGGTAATAGCCAACAGAACGGAGTGAGAAAGCGAGCATCCAAGGAATGCCTATCAAGTCTTTTGGTTTGAGGCCCTTGCTCTCCAACCCATGGTTTGGCTTGCGTGTCGGCTGGTGCCGATGTCCGGCATACATAGTTTCCATATTCTTCTGATTGGCGTTGCCTTTATAACCATTGTAGGTGTCACCGATATTCAGCCACAGGGTGCCCTCTGGCTTCAACACCCTCAATACCTCTGTGAAGATCTCAACGAGTTTGCTCAGATACTCTTCTGGAGAATCTTCAAGGCCGATTTGTCCATCGACACCGTAATCACGAAGACCGTAATATGGCGGTGAAGTGATGCAACAATCTATGCAACTATCTGGCAGACGTTTCAAGCCGACCATACAATCCTCGTCGTAGATGACATTCAAATCCATTGCTTGATTTCATTTACGTATTCTGGGAACTCTGGGATGGGATATGTACCATTTTCCAGCTGCTCAATATCCCTCTTGACGCTATCAATCTTCGCCTTGTGTTCTTGACTGGCGAAGCCGAATAAATCGTCTTCAACTATTCCCATTTCAAGTTTCTTTAGTTTCGCTCTCCTGTGCCGTAACAGATTTGCCGTATGAAAGTCTTTCCACTCTTGACCGAGTTTGACAGTCTGTGGTCCAACATACAACTCAACCTTGCGCTTGGGATGATGAACTTTGACAAGTGCTGCCAGGTAGTCGAAATACCACCTCCAGCGAACTGCGAAGTCAACGTCCATACCAGAACGTAGGTAAATAACCTTTTCTGCATATAACCCATTATAAACGAGTATTCTTGCTGCGATTGGGGATGCTTTTATCTTCATGGTTCGTTTCGGTTTTTATTCGTTGAGCACCAGCATAAGTTCTTCTGCTCTAATCATAGTCTTGTTTTTAAAATGGTGCATCACAATTTTCGGGTTTGGTAAATTCTATGGAAAAGATGTATTTCCATACATAGAGCGAGTAGCCTGATGTATGCCACTTGTCGCATGGGCATCCGCATAGTCTTCCGCTACAACTACACAAGTCTTTGTGTACTCCAAAGAATGGTGTATAGGGCAATGTTGCCCTTTTGTATCGTCTAATTCTCATGGTCGAAGTAGGTATTCTGCCACCACAACAGCGACTGCGATGACACAGGCTATCGTGATGATGATTAAACATTGTTTTAATTGCTTGTCGGTCATTTGGTTTCCTCCTCTTCGTCTTCGTTGTCCTTGCTAATATTGATTATTCCGAATCCTACGCAAGTCATCACTCCGCCGATGAGTGTAGCACCCAATACCCAATTCAGTTGAATGAGCATATAAGTAGCGGATGCAAACATTAGAAAAATACCTGTGATAGCCATTATTGCTCCGATTTTTCCCATATTATTTTTCATAGTGGACTCCTCCCTTCCTTAATTAACCTATCCCCATAGGACATTTCATTTTCCTTGGCTTTCATGCTTTCGGTGATTGATTCACAACCACCTTGCATCTCACGAAGTTCATCCAATCTAATAGGGTCGAGTCCACTTGAAGCACTCTTCCCTTGCATTGTAGGTTCAGTGGTTGCAGTAACAGGCCCGAAGATTCCATCTGGCTCATAGTTTTTATTACTATCATACCATACTTCCATAGGCTTGAATGGCTCTTCCCTTTGGAATGGCACATTGATGATAAGTGATTGTCCTACAATGAAGTCCAAGAGAAGGAAATAATCGTCGTAATTAAACACCTTCTCTCCGCAATGCTCAAAGAGGGCATTGATTACCATATTCAATTTATCTATTATCCTTTGAAGTTTAGGCAAGTCCTCTTGTCTCAAGATAACCTCATCAAAAGCACCATACCTTGACTGATAGCCAAAGATGTACTTTATGCCGTATTTCAATCTATTCCAAAATGACTTCTTACGCAAGTGTGCATACATAAACACCTCTTTCCACTCCTCATCATACTCAACGTAGAACACATGGTCAGGTGAACCGCATTGGCATAAAAATAATTCTTCCATGATTTTTACTTTATTCATTATTAGTTAATCCAACTAATCCCATTACGTAAACAGTAGGATATTTACCAAATTCATAAAGTAGATTCTCGTGTATCTGAGCATCATAATATGAGTCAAATAATTGTCCGTCTGAACATATATATCTTACCATGATTCATTCCTCCGATATTTGTTTGTTGATTTTTTGTTTTAAGGTATGCCTACTGATGCAGTCAGCAATAGTTTCCCACCAGTTGATGAATCCTTTCTTTGGATGGACATCACGCTTACATGGAAACCTTACCTTCTTTCTTCCGAGTGGTTGCATTACTCCTCCCTTTCCGTAAATCTTTCATCAAATAACTCGAATATATTTTTTTTTAACTCAAAGAGAATGAAATCTGCTTCGGAATAAGCATCATCCTTATATTCGAGTGCCTTATTCTCCATGTCGAAATTATGTTCACGCATATATTTACGTTCTTTTGCGACATCAGTTCTTTTGCGATTCAACTCTCTTTCAGCGTCTTCGCATAATTTGTGAATCTTGCTGCCTAATTCTTCTACTGTCATTGCTGTTCCTCCTTTCCGAATAACTTCATCATTAGTTCCATCTTCGCTTTATCCAAGCATTCCCTACAATAAGGGTGGCTCTGGATGTCTGGGTCAATGACGGGCCAAAAGGCAACTGCTTGCTTTCCGCATTCAATGCACCTACATTCACTTGCTTTCATTGTTGTTCCTCCTTAATCATTTATGCTAGAATTTCTCGCAAGGTTTACCATTCATAATGCGTGTATCTGCATATACGCAGTTCCTTTCATATAATCTTCTGACAAATTCAGGGCTAACGTATTCTTCTCTAAAAAGATAAGAACACACCTTGTCAAGCATTTCATTTCTCGCTGAATCAAGTGCAAGTAAGGCGTCCTTTTCGCTAACTACTTTTTCCGCATTTACACCACCGCTGTATATTGTGGTGGATTTTTGTTTGATATATTCTTCTGCTTTCATAAATTATTGTTTGTTTAGTTGATATTTTCTCGTTGATATAAATATTCATCAAGCGGAATTTGAGTGTCCCACTTGAAATTGTTGAATTTTGTCTACCTGATGATTTTAATTTGCATTTGCTCGGCGTCCGGGAATAGCCAGTCTATCCATGCCGAGACGATGCGCTCGCAGAGTTGTCCGCCGACACGGCGCTGGTAGGCGACGGTGGAGCGTGGGATGTGGTATGCCCGTTTGTTCTCTTCTACACGCTTGTCGATATCGCCACCGATGTGCTGCAGGTAGCCGGACACGATGGACATGATGAGCGCCGTCATACGCCGGAAGTGCTCGGCCGGCATGATGAACATCGAGCAGGGGTGGAGATACTGTGACTCCAGGGCGCGGTGCCATGCCGGGGCGAAGAGCGGGTAATCCTTCTCGATGATGCCGGTGGCGATGTCCAGGTCTTCGACGTTGCAGCAGGCAGCGTAGTGGGTGCGCATGGGACGTTTCAGGTCGAGGTATTCCGATACACAGCAGCCGTGGGCGCGGATGACAGATGCCAGATCGGGCACCATGTCCATCCAGGCGAAGTATTTCCGGTAGCCGCAGAAACCCACGATGGAGGGCAGGTCATCACGCTGTGCGACACGGTGCATCATAAGCAGTTCTGAAAAGAATGAGCCGGGCACGCCGTCGAGGCTGTCGCCACCGTCACGCCCATCTACCACCTCGTAGACAGGGTTGGTGACCGGGCGCCTGAAGCCCTTGTGAGCGCAGATATATATGCGTGCGTCCTGCTCTTTCGGCGGCTTCACACCTCCCCCACCGAGGGTGTATCCCTTGCTGGGTTTCCACAGGTCGGCATACTTTTCAAGCCACTTAATCTGCGCGTTGAGATTGTTGCGGCGCCAGGAGCCGGCCTGGTAGTGGTGCATCAGCGGACGGATGTCGATGCGCCGGCCGTGTGTTTCCGGTTTGTTTTTCCGGATATCCTCAAGGAACGAGGCACCTGTGTCGTACCAGTTGGCCGGGTTGTAGTATGGGCCACCCATGAGCGCGAAGGAACGCTTTGGGTCGAAGAACCGTATGCCGGCAGCCTTGCACAGCGGTGTGTTTATCCAGAGGAGCATGGGCACCAGGCGGTCGATGTGCGCCGGGTTGTTGGAGCGCTGCCATGTCTGGACGTGTCCACAGGCAAACTCATCCTCCATGAACATGAAGTCGATGTCGGCACGGATGAGGATGTCGGAGTCGAGGAGCAGGAAGCCGTCTTTGAGGACGTTATCCATCAGGTACTGCACGCTCATCATGTGCTTTGCCGAGCCGAACTCTCCGCCACGCACGCAGCCCTGTTTGAAAGACCGGTTGGGGTATTTCTCTAACTCCTTGGCGAAGTCGATGCACTGGGCACGGGTGTTGTCGATGACGGTGACGCCTGGCATCGGTTTAACGAAAGGACGAGCGTCGGAATTGTCGAAGACGTATACCTGGTAGTCTTCGCCTGAGTGTTTCCGGAGGGAGAGTATGGTGGCCTCTGTCAACTCCGGTGTGTTGTAATGTACTATTGCTACTGTTCGTTTCATATTGTTGTTAGATATTCTCTGCATCTGAAGCCCTTGCGTGGCTCAAAATCCTCAAAGGAGTGGGCGACGAAGTGTGCCTTCTTGTTCACCCAGCCGGCCATATCCTTTTGCCATTGCGGGATAATCTGGTGAGGATTGTCAGGGTCACGGTATGGTTGGGCGTAGGCGTATACCTGTGGTCCGGAGTGCGTGGCGCGTATGTCGCGCATACGATGCCACCAGTGGTTGATGCGCTCAAAGCATTCGTTGAAGTCGCCAGAGAGCATGGTGTAGAGGAAGTATTGTCCCCGGAACCCATGTGCGTTGATGAGCGCCATCGCCCTCTCGCAGTCATCAATCTGTTTGTGCGTGTCGCAGCCGAAACGGATACGGTTTTTGTCGAGCCAGTGCACCTGAGCCAGGAGCCGTGCCCACTTATCGGTGACCAGTCGGGCGTCGAGTGCCTGGTTGAAATCCACCCGATATCCCCGGTCGATAATCTTCTGGAGTTGCTGTTTGGCGTAGTCGCCAGCCGCCAGGATATTGTTGTCCATCAGCACCAACTTAGTGCGCCCCTCGATGGCTATTTCATCGACGTCCATGTAGGGGACGATGGCACCTTCTTTGCGTGGTACCACACACCACCGGCACTTGTTAGGGCAGCCCCTGGTCAAGAAGCCATAGGCATAGTCTTTCGGGATGCTCGGATAGATGGAGTAGTCGGGTTGCGTCCGGTCTATTTCCTGAGGCAGCCGGCTGGTGATATCGTAGCCGGTACCACCACGGATAATCTCATCGGCATCGTAGGCTGTCAGATCATCCGGCGAGAAGTTGAACACCTTCGACATGTAGATGCGGTCGTAGTGCTGGAAGGCGAAGGCCCACTCTACCGTGTCGCCCTGTTGCCGGTGATACCTGGCAATCTTCGCCAGAGCGATATTGGGGTAGATGGTAGCGCCCCACTTCTTTTTCTTTCCGCGTCCGTCGACATCAACGAGTCCTATTCGCATGATTGAATTATTTTCATTTAATTGAATTGTTTTCATTTTGTCGGCGGGTCTCCCATGCCTTATGTGCTTTGCGTGACGCAGCGGCTGGATGCTCCCGGTACCATCGTCGTAGTGATGCGATGCGCTTTTCCTCAGTGACAGGGTCGCGTGGTGCTCCTGGTTTGAACTCCCCCGCCGGATAAGCCCGTACGCCCTTCTGGAACCCGCCAGGATATCCCTTGCGGCGGCTTGCCATGTGTGCTCACTGTCGGCGCTCGTTCCATACAGAGAGGAGCCAGGTGGGGTCTTTCTGCAGTCCGAGGGAACGGGCCTTGCGTATCATGGTGCGTGGCGAGACACCGAGGAAGCCGGCAAGAACATCGTTGAGCGTTGTCGGGTAGAGGCGGCGCAGGTCGTCGAGCATCTGCTGTGACCAGTGTATGCTGCGTCCGTAGCCCCGGTGCTCATAGAGGCGTCGTGTTTCAGGGTCGTAGAAGACACCCTCAGGTTTTTTCTTGTACATGCTGTTTGTTTTTGAGGTGCTCATCGTAAGATATTGCTTCGCGCCGGTAGGCATCGTAGCGCTGTTGCTGCTTGAGAGATTCGCGCCGTGTGTAGGCCTCGGCACGCTCAGCCAGGAAGGTGCGCAGGGCAGTTGTGATGACAAGTGGATCGACAGCGCCGTAGAAACGGCCATAACGCCCGGCCTTGAACCGGCGCAGGAAGAGCATGATTTCCGAGATTTTGAGGTAATGAAAATCCTGGACGATGATCTCTGCCAATTGCTCGAGCGGACGCCCCTTGAGTTTCTCGCGGCAGCCACAATACTCCGACAGGTCGTAGAGTTGTGGCGTGAGCCATGCCTCAGCCGTCTGCCGACTATAGGTAGCATTGACCTGAGCCAGCGTAGGGAAGTTGGCGAAGAGGCATTTGCTGACGTCGGAGGTGACAGTGCGCTGGGCGTCCGGGTTGAAGGTGACCAGGAATTGCTCACGGGTGCCGTAGGCCTGGACAATCTGCTTACTCACTTCTGAGGAACTTGGCGACGATACTGGCAGCGTCTGCTGCTCTCTCCTCTGCTGTAGAATATCTGTTATTGACTGCATCACGTTGATTGATTTGTTGTTGTTTCCGGAACCAGGTTGCCAGCCGGTGTGGCGTGCTCCAGGTGGGCTGCATCTCGAACCTCATCTTGGTGAGAGAACGGTTTGGCTCTATCCAGTAGTTGTAGAATTCCCGGACCATCTGCTTTCCGTATTGTTCGGTATAGGCTATGAGCGAAGTGTAGAACTTCTCTCGCCGGGCTTCCATTGTCTGCGAGGGGGTGCCCGCTCGATAGAGCGGGGGGAGATCTTCTTTTTCTTTTTTTTCTTTTTCTTTTATAGGGGGTGCAGGGGGGAAGGTTTCTTTTTCTTCGTTTTCTTTTTCTTTGTATGCATTTGCATTTTTTGCATCGGTTTGCATATGCAAACATGCATTTGCATCCCACCTTTTCCTTGCCGCCGCCCGGCGTTTCTCACTGATGACATTGGACTGGTCACTATCCTTGTCGAGCGTCGCTTTCACAAATTTGAACGCCAGCATTGCCATTGGTTTCAGGTCGGTGAGTGTCCCCGACAGGCCGTACTCTATAACAGCCTCGTACACCTCGAGCCTGACCTCCGCAGGTAATCCGCTTATTGCGTCTCTCCATTCTTTGCGAAACACGAATGTATCTTTTGGCATAGTGTTAATAGTTATCGTGGTGAATTGTGATAGTGATGTTATCTTTGTCGGAAAATTACCGAGTATGAAAAGAATTGAAATAGAGATTAGGAAGAGCGCGGTGCTGGAGATGGTGAGCGCCAAGAGTGCTTACCTTGCCAGGACGATGAACCGCGAGGAGGTGGCCGTAGTGGACAGCGACAGTTCGCTGACCGACCCGCTGTGGCTTGAGGGCGTGACGCTGCTTAGTGGCATGCTGATGGAGTGGATTATAGATGACACCGGCCACGGTGGCCTGGTGCCACCCTATCACACCGGAGATTACCGGGCGACGCTGGACATGCCGGCCAACTACCCTTCTGCCGCCGTTGGTGCGCTGGAGTCGTCGATGGCATCTTACCTTGCCGCCTACATAGTGTGGAAGTGGGTATTGCTCAAGGCACCCGACATGGCTCAGATGTGTGAGCAGCAGTTGACTCTGCACCAGGCAGCCGTGGAACATGCCCTCAATGCCCGGCAGACACCACCTCCACCCCTTGTCACCAGACACGGCAGGCGCGGCAACGTGGGCACCATCGTGCTGTACGTCGACAGTCTGCTGCATGACATCAGAGAGAGGGCACACGGCATCGGCGACGTCACCACCGAGGAAGGGCACAACCGTCACCAAACGATGGATATTGCCGACGGGCGCAACGAGGGACAGACGCTCAGGGACATCGACCTGGCATGGCATGAGTTGGAAGACATATTGTTTCCCTATCTGCTGCATGACGATGGCGATGCCATAGAGCATGGTCCACGTATCGGCTTCGGCCCTGACGTCTTCGGCGCTCCGGTAGGCGGTGACCATGGTTTCGGTGGTACCGGCCGGGAAGGCTACGACGTGTGGTTTGGTCCTGTGCCCCACTGGCACCGGCACTGGCCACCCAGGGAAGGAGGCAAGGACTACGGCACTGTAGACAACGCCATGCCGATGCAGGAAGCCTACGAGGCCAGGTTGCTGTTGCCGGAGGGTGTAGCAGAGAGCACGGTGAGATACTGGCGTACCTTGCTGCACGAACTCATCGTCACCCAGGTGCTCGCCAACTGGTGCGGAGTCGTTAACCCCGACAAGTACGAAGCCCTGTCGCTGAAGGTGGCTCAGATGCGTGAGCAACTTGCCGTTAGTCTGTCGTGCCGTACGAAGCGGGTGAGGCGTCCTATGCGTCCCTGGTAATGCGATAGTCATTACGCGAGCGGAATTTGATTGTTTCGATATAAATGTATGTGCGTGTGCCGTAGATGCGTTGTCTGTGCTCTTCGGCACTTTTCTTTGTGCGGTGTATCTGGCTTGCCACTTCGTAGATGCCAGAACCTTGAATGCCGATGATGACGGCGTAGTAACGGTAGCCGAAGACACGTCGGTAGAGGTTTCTGATTGCTTTCATGTTTTTTATATTTATTGATTTGCATATTTGATGCCGAGGAGGAATCCCTGCATCATGGCTTGTTTTTCCTTCGCTGACACTTTTTGGAGAAAGGGCTGGATGAACAGTTCTTCATCATTCGTCATCGTTGCCTTCTTGCATGGTGGGAGGATGTCGTATTCGACGTAGCGTCTGACGACTGGGCAGTAGATGCCGTTGATGGACTGCCGAGACTCCTTGCATTCACGGCAGTCGTAGGGATATGTGGTTTCCATTGTTTTTTCCGCTTTAGGATTTTTTGCAACTTCTGTCTTTCCTGGTCCGACTTCTCATTCTCGATGAGACGATGCAGGTCGGAGAGGGCATTGATGATATGTGTGGGCACTTCGGAGAGATAGGCAGCGATGATGTCCTGGAAGGTGTTGACATCCCGGCAGACATGGTATTCCGCTGTCGCTGTCTCTGCCATGCGCTGGTATCGCTTCTGGCTCTCCGACTGCCGGCCCTTCGCAGTCTTCATCTCTATGCAGAGCATGCAGTGACGGGCGTTGGGAATAGCCAGGATGAGGTCTGGTACACCAGGCACCACCCCTTCGGCCTTGGCACGGGCACCGGCCACTTGGTCGCCATGCCCTTCGTTTTTCGGATGGAAGAGCAGGAAGGCCAGGTGAGGGTACTGGTACCGAAACCAGGTGACGCAGGCTATCTGCAAGCGGGATTCATCGTATTGCATATTCTATTCTGTAAAACAGGAGGGGCGCTAAGCCCATGCCCGTGAGGCGGTAATGGTGGCGGCGAGCATCCCGGAGGCTCCTGTGGTTGGTGAAAAGTAGCCTATGCTCACGCACTGGCTACGCTAAAAAAACTACTGATAAAACTCCTAACGGAGATATTGGCTGTTGCGCTCGATTTCGTTTTGCATCTGCAGCAGGGCAGCATGCTCTTCGCCGGATGGTAGATAGATACCGGCCACCTGGCTGGCAAAGTTGCGGAAGCGCTCTATCGTGATTGTCATTTCCTCTTTGCTGAGTGTGGCGGAGGAACGCAGGTATTCTGTCTGCTTATCGATGAGTGGGTCGTACTTTGTACGCACGAACACGTCAGGACTGCAGTGGCGCTTGTAGTAATGCTCCTTCACGTAGTCGATAGTCTCTCCCAGTTGCAGTGCAACGTATGCGATGCAGACGTGCAGGTAGGCATTCTGCTGCAGTGAGCGTGCACGTTTCTCGGTGATATCCACCACCGTATGTTTGGTGATGAGATATTCAAGGCGTGTGCGTGCCTGTTGCATCTGGAAGGTGTCGGCGAGATCGTAGCGCATAATCTTTTATTCTGTGATTAGAACGGTGTCGTGCTTTGGTATTCATCCTGAGATGGAGGGAACGGCAGTGGTGCCGGCTGGTATTGCTGCGGTGATGCCGGCTGTGGAGCCTGGGCAACCTGTTGCCGCTTCTCTATCCTGTAAGGACGGGGGCGGGTGAATACCTTCTGCTGCTTGGTAGTCTTGTCGATGTAACGGGTACCAACCAGGTCGAAAGATATGGTGACGACGTCGCCGGGCAAGATGCCGTCGAGTTCATTCACGAGGTCGCCGGAGAATTCCAGTGACGGCGTATTCTCGAACTTGCTGCGCTCGCCGGTGTAGGGGTCATAGCGTGTGCAGTCGATGATGATTTCGCGTCGGATGATTGGGCGTGCCGGGTCTTTGCCGGGCACTTGCAATGGCTGCCCCACGGACAGCACCTTGCCGGTGATAGTGTTAGCCATTGTTTCTGGATTTAATTGTGATATACGATTTGGTTACTTTGTCTTTGGTCAGGTATTCGTTGTAGAGATCTTCGTGCTTGGCGCGGAAGGCTTTCTCATCGAATACTTTTTTCGATGTCTCCCCCACGATGGAGCAGGTGTAGAGTGGCGTGGATACCTTCTTGCGGTCATTGGCGATGAGGGTCTGCATGATTTGCTTTTTCAGTTCATCGACCTTCGCTTCTGCCTCGGCTTTGATGCGTGCCCAGTAGTCGTAAGCCTCCTCCAGGTCTTTGTAGCCGTCGGGCAGTGGCTCATCTTCTTTGGTGTCGACGGCATCGCCACATACGGGACTGCTTCCCGGATTGGCCAGGGCATCGAGTGTCTGGCGGATGATATCGTCGAGGTAGGCGTCATCGACCGGTTGCAGTTGGGTGAGTTCGGCTATTGTCTCATCGCGCTGTGGGAGCCAGAGTGCATACAGGCGAGCCACCTTCAAGCCAGGGTTCTGCTGCTCGAAGAAACGCCGGTAGACGGAGAGTTGCAGGGCCGTGGACTGCTTATCCAGGGTATAGGTGGTCTTCGTATCCACCAGGCAGATATTGTCATCGGCATCAGCCATCACGATATCGATGCTGCTGGCGAATGTCTCGTTGTCGGAGACCAGGTATTCGTTTTCGACTACCGTCAGGGCGTTGGCCTTTTTTAGTGCCTCGTAGCGCTGCAGACGTGGTGTGTCGGGCATGGTGCCAAAGCGGTCATGGTACTCTATCTCCTCGTGTATAGCGTGGCCCTTGGAAGCAGCGTTGTCGAGCACTGCTTTGGGTATGCCATCGTACTTGCCAGGGAAGGCGGTGCGGATGATGGTGGAGGTGACACCATGCAGTTGCCTACCGGCGAGCCAGTAGGTGTGATCTGACTCGCGGAAGGTGACCGGGGATTTTACTAACTTACTTGCTTCCATCTTGCATTGAGTGCTTGTCTGAATGGTGCGTAGGACTGGAGTTGCGGATTCTTTTCGTGCAACATGTTGAGGATGTCGCGTGATGCAGCCGTCTGGATTTCCGGTTTGATGAGTTCAAAGGCGGCTGCAAGGGGGTCGGGCTGCTGTGCCGGCTGGGTGTACTCCTTGTTGACGTTGAGGGCATCAGGGTCTTTGGTGTCGTCGATGCAGAAGAGGCCGTTGAGAGCGTATTTGCGGGCATACGATGAAGCCGCGCCGGTGACCTGTGCCGGGTCCATGCCGGATTTGTTCTCAGCCTCACGGGCAAAGGCTGTGGTAGTCTCCTTGTCGCCCTTCTCATTCTTGATGGTGCAGGTGGCCTTGACGTAGATACGGTCGCTCACAGCGACGATGTCATCGGTGATGGTGAGCGTGCATTTCTCCTCATTGAGGAGGGGTTTGATGGCCTCAAGTATACTCTCTGCGGAGCGATACTTGTACTTGCCGAAGTTATTGAACTGGTCCTTCGGGGCCTTCAACTTTGACTGGATGATTTGTAATTCTTTCATTGTGATATGGGTTGAATGGTTATTGACTTGCTTCTGCTGTGCGCATGGCACAGATGGCTTTCTGGATTTCGGTCAGTCGGTACCTGACGGCGGAGTTGGCAGCCTTGCCAGGTTTTTTGTGTCGCCGGACGGCACCGGCATCTACCCATTCGGCGAGCAGTTTTCTGGGCAGCCCTTGCTGCTGCAGGTATCGCCAGGCTTCTCGCTGCTTTATATAGTCATCATCGGGCTTAATCATATTCCGGTAGGATATCATGCCGAGCATGACGGCCGACTCGACTACGCGATGTGCTTGCTCAGTGGTCATGGCAGGTTGGATATTATTGTCAGCGTATTGAGTATCCGGTTGCGAGTAATGGTGTAGTGGTGGTAGCCATCGCGTTTGTTCACCTCGCAGGCCCTGACGTACCATGCCTGATAGCACTCTTCTGAGAGGGGGAGCGTGAGCATTCCGCCTTCGGGTATGCTGCGCATTATTGATATCTTTGACTTCTTCTTTGCCATTGCTTTGTTGTTTTGAAAACACCCGGCCTTCGCAGGAGGGGTGACTATTAATTTCACAAAAAAATGATAAAATTAAAAGGTCGGCCGCTGCCGTTACTGTTCAATCGAAACATAATAATTGATTGATTGGAAATTGTATATATGAGTGACATTTATGTCGTTGCCTCCCCGGTAACCTCCCCGCACAGACCACCGGAGTGCTGCGCGTCGGGGGAGGTTTCCAGGAGATGGTCTATTAGATCTTGCTGCGTAGCGAAGCAGTGCTCCTCATCGAAGGTGACGCCGGATATGCCGGCAGGCTGGTACGTGATGAACGTGATGCGCGGGTTGATGCAGAACGTGACAGTGTCTACCTCGAATCTTATGATCTGTTGTTTCTTCGTGTCGAGGGTGTAGGCGATGTCGCCAGGCTGGAATTTGGTTGTGATATTCATGATGAATGGGTTTTAAGAGTTAGACAATATGAGATATGGAGGAGGGTTACCCCTCCTTCCATCGCCAGAAATCGGCGGCGCTGTTGAATCCGTTGCGCTGGTATTCGTCCATCCGGTTTTCTCTCCACTCCTCCTTGATGGGGGTCCAGTCAACGCAGTCGGCCAGGGCATCGGAGAGGTATCCCTCCAGGTTGGTGTGGACAACCTCGCTATAATTGTTATGGTAGACTATCGCCTCTACTTCGCCCTTGTCGTAGAAGAGATCGATAATGCCACTCTCAGTGCGGACTTTGGCGCCAAAAGGCTCATCGTCGCTGTAATATGCGTAGTCGGTGCCGGCCTCTTCCTGAAGGGCCTCGATGCACTCGTTGACTAATTTCGTAAGTTCCATAATGTTCAATTTTAAAGGTTACAGATAATAGAAATGATGATGATGCCGGTGATGATGGCTGCTGCTTTCGCCCTGTCGGAGAGGGTGAATCCCTCTCCATTGGCGTTTATGATGTCAAGTAGTTCTTTCATGCTGTTACGAGATTTGCTTTTTTAAATGAGCGCCAGGCCATCTTCTCAGTGTCGAAGTACACCTGGACTGTGTCGTTCTTTTTACGGTTGGCCTGACCATCGGTGTGAGCCGGTATCAGACGTTCGGCGAGAGTACCATAGGCCTCGCGGCGGGTGCCGTCGACCTTGATGAACCAGAACTTAACGATGCCCTCACGCATGGAGGTGCGCACCTTGATGTTCTTCCAGGCTACCTTCAGTGCCTCAGAGCGGCTGTAGCCATTGCGCTTGATGAATTGCCAGGCAAGTGTCATCACGTCGCTGCGGGTGGTTGAAATTTCTTTTTTCATATCAGTAGTTTTTTTATGAGATTTCTATTGTGGCATTGATTTTTTTTCTTATCTTTGCCGTAGTTGAATGTTTACGTTGCAAAGATAACGAGTTTACTTCGTTAATGCAAATATCTAACGAATTTTCTTCTAAAATATCTACGCAAGTTTACGTAAAAATACTTTACAACTATGGAAACTACTGTAAAACAACGACTTATAGAATATTTAGCCTATAAAAAAATAGGTCAAAATAAATTTGAAAAACTTGCCGGTATATCAAATGGATATATCGCCAACATAAAAAGTTCCCCACGAGACGCCCAATTAACGAAGATACTTCGTGCAGCCCCTGACCTAAACCGAGTGTGGCTACTCACCGGCGAAGGCAAGATGCTCACCGGAGTACAAGAAGTTGTACCCCTGGCACCAGGGAAGGTGGAGGAGTATACGACCACCAAGGCAGGAATAACCTATTATAAAAGAGAGGACGGCCAGTTGCTGATGAAGGTGCCCATCGTGCCAATCTGTGCACTCGGCTCACCGCCAGACGAATACCAGCAGATACTTGAGGAATTTGACGGCGAATTGGTGACCATCGAAGTGGGAGAGATACACCATGGAAGTTACATCGCTTTCCGGATAGAAGGTGACAGCATGGATGACGGCACCTGGAATGGATTCCGGAAGGGCGACACCGTGGTGGTGCGTGAATTGTCTCGCGACAAGTGGCTGCCCAAACTCCACATCAAGGATTGGCCCTTCTGGGTTGTGGTGTTTGGCAATTGCGTGCGCATCAAGCAGATCATCGCCCAGGATGAGGAGACCGGTGCCATTACACTCCATTCCCTCAACCCATCACCGGAATATACCGACTTCACGCTGCAACTCGATGAGGTGTCAAGGCTGTTCAATGTTGTTCAACATGTACCGAAACCAAGAAAGTTTTGAGTTATGGATGACGAAACATTTAAGGAGGTAGTTATTGCGTGCGTGATGGGTCTTTTTCTCTATTTCCTGATGGCAATGGCACCTAAAGCATTGATTAAGGTAATAGATATTTTTGTCCCAAAAGATAAAGCGAAGAAGGAGACAAAGACAGCCAAGCCGAGAAAACTGCATAGTGGAAATCTATATAGCGAACAGGACACGCCAGAAGATAACTTGTTCTTTTATGTGTGGATATGCACGGGGGCGTCATCACATTCATACCACAGTGACCCTGAATGCAGATGGCTGCAGTTGTGCAGCGGAGAAATAGAAAAAGTGGCTACCGATGTAGCAAGAGACATGGGGAGAAAACCCTGCAAAATGTGTTTTAAATAATATGAAGAAGGGAGGAAACAAAAACGGTAGCAGTTTTCATGAGGCGCTTAAAAGTTGCCTGATATTACTGCTTGTCTGCGGCGGCTTCGCTGTGGCAATACGTGATTGTCATCACGAGGATTTCAAAAAGAAAGCCAAAACGGAGACAACTCCAAGCACACCGGGCAACATCAACGGGCTGTATAGCACAGACTATGACGGAAACGGATATAGTGATAACGATGAAGAGGAAGAACCTGTATACGTATGGATTTGCACAGGTGAATACTCTCACGCATACCACAGCGACCCTGATTGTGAAGGACTGCAATACTGCAAGGGCGAAATAGAAATGATAGAATGGGAAGAAGCACAAGACATGGGAAGAACACCATGCCACTTCTGCCATGATGAAGACTAACTTAAACAAATAAATTATGAAGAGAACATTAACAATGCTCATGCTCCTGGCTATGACACTGTCGCCCATGGCCGGGGAAAGAACAGCAACGACGGCGACATACGTCTATATCTGCACCGGCGGAAGTTCAAAAAGATACCACGCCACAAGTGGGTGCAAAGGACTCTCAAACTGCAGTGGAGAGATAAAGAAAGTCACTGTCAATGATGCAAAGAAAATGGGCCGGACGCCCTGCAAAATGTGCTTCAAGTGATTACCAACACTTTTAACAGCACCTAAAATTTTTCATTAAACCGCATAACAAAATAAGTATCAATAACATAAACCAAATTCGGGTATAAGATTCCGGTTCTGAAGGTCCAGGGTTTGAATCCCTGCGGAGTCACTTTTAATAATCGCAAGTCGCTTTAAATAAAGCACCTGCGATTTTTCATTTGGTCAAATGCCCCACTTTTGCCCCACTAAAACAAAAACGCCATAAGGGGTCGTTCCCGGCTTTCTATAATTTTTCACACCGTCATATATCACCGAATAAAGCGCCCCCAAACCGCCGAATAAAATATCTTCAAATCACCGAATAAAATGTCCTCAAACCACCGAATCTTTTCAATTTAATTTGGTTGGTTGATATAAAAGCAGTACCTAGAACTTTCTAACAATATTGATACTGACAAAATGCCCCTTCCCACTTTCATGGCCGTTATAGTTGGAGTCGGAAAGTATGCATATCAGAGAAAAGATGGAGTATATGTGATACCCATTGGATGCTTAAAAGATTGAAACAATATTGTAGTTGATAACGTACTTTGATTGTACTATACTTAACAAATCGGAAAAATATTAACAATATGATTATGAATCTCAATGCATTGAATGCAAATGAGATATCGAGAGATTGTTTGATATATTTGGTACACCTGGGTTGGCTATCGAAGACAAAGGTATGGGTCTTTTTTCATTTTGTCAGACTGGCCCATGGCAAAAAAAACGTCGAGGCAGTCATCCAGTGATTACCTCGACGCTTTTGTTTATCATATCTTATAGATGATCCCAGTCGGAATCATCGCTGTCGTCCCACAAACTGCTTTCACCCCGGTAATTATCTATCACCCTTCCTAAACAACGACGGAGACTTGCCAAAATGCTCTTTCACATACCTGCCGAAGAAAGAGGTATTGGGAAAACCCAGTTGGGTTGAAATCTGCTTGATGCTCATGTTCGTCTGCAAGAGGTAATACCTGATGTCGTCGAGCACATAGTCTCTGATCCATGCATTGGCGGTTTTCCGGGAATGGGTCTTGCAGACAGCAGACAGGTATTTCGGCGTGACACACAACTCTCTAGCGTAATACTCCACCGTGCGGTGCTTCACCGTTTGGTTGGACAGCAAATCAAGGAACTGCTGGAATACCATTTCTGTAGACTTTCTTCCCACCGGAGGGAATTTTTCCCCCAATTGCGTCATGAGGAACCCTAACAACGAAAGAAAGCCCCCTCTGAGCAACGACTCTATAATCTCAGTGGCATAGGGGTTGTTGTCGCGTTCATCGAAACTGACTTTGAGCATCTCGTAAAACCTTACCAGAAAACCAATCTCCACTGCACCCAGCGTAGCCACATGACTTTTCCGCACATAGAGCAGGTTCATCCAAGAGTTCATTCTCGTCCGGAGAATTGCTTGCAGCATCTTGTCACTGATGAAGAGTGCCTTGAACTCAAAATCGGGCGACATCATGATGTTGGAGAACGAGACATTAGAGGGACATGCCATGATCTGATTGGCCTCAAACACAATAGTGCTGCCATTCAAATCAATCTGGATTTTTCCCTGAGTGCAGAATGCAACGATATTCATCTGCAACCGTGAGGCCTGTGGCGCCACCAGTAATTTCACACTATCAAACAAGACGAGGTCGTCGTCGGAGTAGCCCACGGTCAATTCCACCTCAGAAGAACCCGACATTGTCACGTTGCCCAAATATCGGTCGGCTCTTATTTGCTCTTCCATGCCACTTATTGTCTTTTTCGCCACAAATATGAATATTTTTTGCCAATAATGCAAAAATCGGACAGAAAATCATACTATTTATTTGGGAAAGGCATAAAAAAGACATTTTTTCTACAAAAAAAGACAAAGAAAATTCAATAAAAATTGCCAACTTTGCATCGTTTTTGGAAATTAACAGATTTGATGACAAGAACTGAGACAAATATGCTGAAGACAAACAAGACCCTTGTACTGTTGGCAATGGTGCTGACCTGCATGAGTTGCAGCAAAAAGGCACAGGAGACAAAAGCACCTGTGCGTGTAAAGACAGAAACCACTTCGACCGCCGGAACCTACGGAGGCGAGAAATATGTAGGAATAGTTGAAGAACGCGAGGCTACCTCTGTGAGTTTTACAAGCATGGGGGTGGTGCGCCGCATGCTCGTGAGCGAAGGACAGATGGTGTCGCGCGGGCAATTGCTCGCCGAACTCGACCCCACAAGCATGGACAATAGCGTGGAAGCAGCCAAGGCCTCGACAAGTCAGGCTCACGATATGGTGGCACAGGCACGCAACACCTACGACCAGGCCAAGGATGCCTACGACCGCATGAAACTGCTCCACGACAACGGCTCATTGCCCGAAATCAAGTGGATAGAGGCTGAGACACGTCTGAAACAAGCAGAGACAGCACTCCACACTGCCGAGTCGGGCGTGCGCTCTGCCACCGCCGCAGAGAGAATAGTGCGCAAAAACCTTTCCGACACACGTCTCTACGCCCCCGTCCCGGGCATCATCGGGCGCAAGCAGGTAGGTGCCGGCGAGACCGCCCTCCCCTCTCAGTCGGTCGTGACAATCCTCGACATCAGTTCGGTGAAAATCAAGGTGTCGGTGCCCGAACAGGAAATGAGCCGCATCACTCCGCATACTCCCTCACACATCGTGGTCGACGCCATCGACCGTCATGTCAACGGTGGCTTGATAGAGAAGGGCGTGCAGGCAGATGCACTCACTCACACCTACGACATCCGCATACACGTATCCAACCCCGACCGCAAACTGCTACCCGGCATGGTGGCCAGCGTGACCCTCGGAACGGGAGATGCCAACCAGAGCAGCATCACATTGCCTGTGACCAGCGTTCAGAAGAAATCCGACGGCACACTGTTTGTTTGGACCATTTCACCCGACAGCACTGCACATCGAACACCCGTGAGCATCGGACAGCCCGTAGGCAACAGAGTGGCCATTACACAAGGCCTGCACTACGACCAACGCGTGGTAGTGGAAGGTTACCAGAAACTGAGTGAGGGAACAAAAGTCACCTATTAGCATGGAGAAGAACATTAACTGGCTTCGTTGGCCGCTGGAGCACTATTCCATCTCGCTGCTCCTCATCGTCCTGCTGTTCGTGCTCGGCATTTTCGGCATGTACGACATGCCGAAAGACGAGTTTCCGCAATTCACCATCCGGCAGGGAGTGGTAGTTGCTGTATACCCTGGTGCCACCACCGAGGAAGTGGAGCAACAGGTGGCACGGGAGTTGGAACGATACCTCTTCACTTATAAAGAGGTGAACCGCACGAAAACCACCACCACCTCGCAGAATGGCATGTGCTATGTGATGGTGAGGTTGAACGACGAAGTGAACAACAAAGACGAAGTGTGGTCGAAAATCAAGCACGGCCTGGCGATGTTCAAGCAGAGTCTGCCGTCGGGTGTGCTCGCGCTCATTGCCAACGACGATTTCGGCAACACCTCTGCCCTGCTCATCGCCATTGAGAGCGGCGAACGCAGTTACAGGGAACTACACGACTACAGCGATGCCATCAGCGACCGCCTGCGCCGCATACCCTCCGTGGCCAACGTACGCACCTATGGTGAACAGCAAGAGCAAATAAGTCTCTACGTTGACCGACAACGGCTGCAAGCCTATGGTATCGGGCAGCAAGCCCTCTTTGTCAAGTTGCAAGGAGAAGGCATGACCATGATGAGTGGCAGCATGAGCGATGACGACCAACAAGTGCCCATCCATGTCAAGGCAACCGAAAACAGTGAGGAGGAAGTGGCCAATCTGATTATCTTCAGCGACCCTGCCACCGGAAAGGTGGTGAGGGTGCGTGACGTGGCCCGAGTGGTGCGCGAATACGACCACGGCAACAGTTACATAGAGCAAGACGGGCACCCCTGCATCTTGCTTTCGCTGGAGATGACCCCAGGCAACAACATCGTGGCCTACGGCAAGGAGGTGGACAAGGCACTTGAGGATTCGCGTCGCGACATTTTGCCCGACGACGTAAAACTCACACGCATAGCCGACCAGCCACAAGTGGTGGCCGACAGCGTGAGCGACTTCCTCCGCGACCTGCTTATCTCGATGGCCATCATCATCCTTGTGATGATGATACTCTTCCCTATCCGCTCAGCCATCGTAGCCGCCATCACCATCCCACTAAGCACCTTCATCTCAGTGGCCATCATGTATATGGCTGGCATAGAACTCAATATCGTCACGCTTGCCGGTCTCATCGTGGTGCTGGGAATGGTGGTCGACAACAGTATAGTGGTCATCGACGGCTATCTGGAATATCTCGGAAAGGGCTATGCGCCAAAGGAAGCAGCCATCACCTCTTCGAAACAGTATTTCATGCCGATGATGCTCGCCACACTGTGCATCAGCGTCATCTTCTTTCCATTGCTCATCACGATGAAAGGTGCTTTCAACGATGCCCTGCGCGACTTCCCATGGACCATCGCCATCAACCTGCTCGTATCGCTCCTACTCGCCGTGATGGTCATCCCCTTCCTTGAGGTTCTCCTCATCAAGCCGGAGAAGCCGGGGGAGGAGAAGAAAAAGAACCCCATCACCAACTTCGTGCAGCAACTGTATGACCGTGTGTTGAAAATCACGTTCCGCCATCCATGGCTTACGATTTTCGGGGGAATAGGGATAGTGGTATTGTCAACGCTCATCGTTCCCACGCTGAAAGTAAGACTTTTCCCTTATGCCGACCGCAACCAGTTTGCCATAGAGATTTTCCAGCCCGAAGGCAAGGGCATCCGTGAGACACGCGAATTGGCCGACTCCATGAGAGCGGTGCTGGAAGCCGACAAACGCGTGAAGTGCATCACCAGTTTCATCGGCTGCTCCTCACCTCGTTTCATGACCTGCTACGCTCCACAAATGGCCAGCAGAAACTATGCACAGTTCATCGTCAACACCACGTCGCAGGATGCCACCCTGGAACTGCTGGCCGAATACCAACCACAATGGAGCGAGACTTTCCCCAATGCTTACGTGCGGTTCAAACGCCTCGACTTCCTGGAGGTGCCCGAACTGGAATACCGATTCTACGGCGAAGACCTCGACTCACTCCACACCGTGGCAGAGGAACTCATGGCACGTATGCGCGAGATGCCAGAACTGGAATGGGTACATACCGACTTCCTGCAGCCCTACCCCATCGTCGATGTCACCCTCGACCCCGTGGCTACAGCCCAACTGGGTATCACACGTTCTTCGGCAGCCCTGGCCCTAAGTGCCACAACAGGGAAGTTACGCGTAGGACAATTGTGGGAAGGCGACTATGAGATACCCATCATTGTGAAAGACGACACCGACATCACATACGCCGATATTGAAGACTTCGGCATCGCATCACCAATGGCAGTGGCCTCAGCGGGTATCCCCGACCTGTCCAATACCCATTCCGCCACCAGCACCGTGCCATTGCGGCAGATTGCCAAGGTGGAACCCGTTTGGAGCGAGAGCCGCATCATGCACCGTGGGGGTGAGCGTTGCCTCACCGTGACCGCACAGTTTGCCAATGGTGTCTATGCTGCCCCTGTGGAGAGCAGGGTGGCCCACATCATGGAAAATGAATTAAGGATACCTGAGGGAGTGCGCGCCGAGGTAGGCGGCGAGATAGAATACGATATGGAAGCCTTGCCACAGATCTTCGGTGGTATAGGCATCTCCATGATTATCATATTCTTCTTCCTGCTCTTCAATTTCAAGAAATACGGCATCACCATGGTATGCATCGCCGCGCTCGGTCTGATGTTGCCCGGAGCGCTGATAGGTCTTGGGATGATGAACCGCACGTTGGGTCTTACCTCCATCATGGGCGTGATTACCCTGATGGGTATGATTATGCGAAACGAGATTCTGATTTTCGAACATGCCATCGACCTCATTAAGAAATATAAAGAAGCACATGGCGACTGGACCGTTGACCGCGACGGCTACAACAAAGCAGTGAAACAGGCTGCCTTCGAGGCTGGCCGCCGGCGAATGGTTCCCATCTTCCTTACCACAGCCACCACGGCAGTGGGCGTGGTGCCGATGATCATCGCACAATCGTCGTTCTGGATGCCAGTGGGTGTGACCATCTTCGCTGGAGGAATAGGCTCACTCATCATGGTGGTTACCATGCTCCCCGTCGTCTACTGGAAAGTGTCTACAAAGTAAAGTCCAAGTCACTGAAAACCATAAAAACCCTATATGATAAGAACAAGAAACATAGCCCTCACCATTATCCTTGGTCTCCTTCCCGGACTCCATGCATGGGCACAGCATACCTACACGTTGGAACAGTTGCTTGACTCGGCAAGGTCACACAACATTGTCCTGCGCAATGGCCAGCGCGACATCGAAGCGGCTCAGGAACAACGAAAGGAGGCTTTTACAAAATTCTTTCCCACAGTGAGCGCCACAGGGGCATGGTTCAATGCCAACAAGAGCATGGCGCAAACAGAACTGGACCTCACGCCATACATCACTCCTGAACTGGGAGCCACACTGGCTCAACTGCTGCCTGCCGAGACACTGGTGGCACTGAGCAGCCCAATGAGCATCTCGATGATGAAACATGGCACCATCGCCAGCATCACGGCCATACAGCCCGTCTTTGCCGGCGGACAAATCATCAACGGCAACAAACTGGCGAAAATTGGCGAAGAGGTGAGCCGCCTGCGGCAACAACTTTCAGAAGACGAAGTGGAAACTACAGCAGAACAGTATTTCTGGCAACTCGTGACCTTGGAAGAGAAACAACGCACCATTGCCTCCGTGGAGGAAATGCTCGCCGATATCCATAAAGACGTGAACTTGACCGTGGAGGCCGGACTGACACTTCGCAACGACCTGTTGAAAGTGGAACTGCGGCAAAACGAAGTGGAAAGCCAAAAGGTAAAGATACAAAATGGCATGGCTCTCGTGAAAATGCTGCTGGCACAGTATTGTGGACTGCGTGACACCTCGTTCACGCTGCGCTACACCACCGAGGCCATCTCACCGCTCACCATCAAGCGCGACCATCAGCAAGCATTGCTTAACACCCCAGAATACCAATTGCTCGACAAACAGGTAGAGGCCACGTCACTGCAAAAGAAAATGGCGGTGGGCGAAAACTTGCCTTCAGTAGCAGTGGGTGCCGGATACAACTACCACAACCTGTTGGGCAGCGACCAGACCTTCGGCATGATATTCGCCACCGTGAGCGTACCGCTCTCAAACTGGTGGGGAGGCTCGCATGCCATCAAACGCAAAAAGATAGCCCAGCAACAGGCCATCGACCAGCGAGACGACAATGCTGAATTGCTGACCATCCGCATGCAGAAAGCATGGAACGACGTGGAAGAGGCTTACCAGCAACTTCACATCGCCGAGCGAAGTATCCGTCAGGCGGAAGAAAACCTTCGACTCAGCCGCAACTGCTATCAGGCAGGCACCACTACCATGAGCGACTTACTCGAGGCACAGATGCTCTATCAACAATCGCTCGACAAGCACACCGATGCCTTCGCCGACTACCAAAACAAGATTCTGGCCTACAAGCACGCCGTGGGCATGTAAAGAGAATAAAGGAAGAATATAATAGGGAGAAAAAAATTTGTCGGACCGGCCAGACTATTCAGACACATCTGAACTCGTCAAAACCAGTCCGACAAAAGGCATAAAAAAATTGATTGTCTCACGACAACCAATCTTTATTAACCTTAATAATCTAATACCATGAAAAACACGTTGCAAATTTAGTGTGTATTTTCCACTTTATCAAATTTTCCACTGAAGAAAAACGATATTGCAACATTTTTTAACTCTTCAAGCCGAAAATTCACATTCGTTTGCGCTTTATCGCTCAATTTCCAAACGATTCTCCATTCCACTTATACTTTCGCTGAACGAGGATGGCTTCGAGCCGTTCGCGGTCTGTCTTGGAAAGCAATGGCGTGGAAAGGCTGAATACGATAGTATCGTCATCGGGATGGAGAGTGGCTGATGTCATGACGGGGTCGACAAGCGACACCAACTTGTCAAATTCGTCCACTGGCATGGTGTCGGGACGAAGAAAGAACGACGAGGGCGACAACACGGGCAACAGGGCGCCAGAGGGCACCATCTGCCAAGAGGTGTTGTAAAACTTCACCGTACTTTCAGGCTGAGGACCCAAAAAGGTTGTCACCATGCAGATGAGCGTGTCGCCGTCATTCTTTGGAAACAAAGCCACAGAGAGTTTTGAACTCTCGGATAGCGTAACGGCAGCAAACCTAGTGGTGAGCGTATCCATCACGCTCTTTCCCTCAAGCACATTGAAGACCTCTGCCCTCACACCCATGCCATAGAAATCTATCATTTCACGCCTCTTCGTCGCATCAAGGTATTCGATCAGCGAATCGGGCATGCTCGTCCAAAACTCCTTCATCGTGCGTTGGGCATAGATGGAGGAGCAGCAGAACAGGGTGACAGCAAGAATGACATATCGTAGTTTCAACATCATGACAATCATTTTTAGTGGGTGCAATATTACGCAAAAAAATGCACACCGCCAACGAAATAACTACTAAAAAACGGAGATAGCCGTGAAATCACAAGAAAAGTTTTGCCGTTATTTGAAATATTGTTATTTTTGCAGCATGATATTCTATTTCTCATGCACAGGCAACACCAAATGGGCCGCCCAAGAGGTGAGCCGTGCGACAGGAGAAAAACTCTACAACATCACAGACATGCTGGAGGGAGAACCGCCGAGGCTGAAGCCTGATGAATCTATCGGCATTTGCTTCCCTGTTCATGCCTGGCGTCCGCCTTTGCTGGTGAGAAGGTTTGCCCGTGAGTTGGGAACTCGCTTGCAAGATGCGCCGTCTCATTATTTGTGGGCTTTATGCACTGCGGGCGATGACATCGGCGAAACCATCGACATCTTGCAGCACGACCTTGACTGCGGTGGTCTTCATGCCCACAGCACATTCTCACTGCTCATGCCCGAAACTTACGTGGGACTGCCTTTCATGGACGTGGACACTCTTTCAAGAGAACGAGATAAGAAAGCGACCGCCAGCAATGACCTCTCTACCTACATCACCAGCATTCTCAACAGGGAGCACGGGGTGACAAGACTCCACCTGAGTCATTGGCCACGCGTAAACAGCAGGTTCCTCGGGGGAGCATTCTACCGCTGGCTTATAAACGACAAGCCTTTCCGGTGCGACACTCACCATTGCATAGGCTGCGGACTATGCGCCAAGGTCTGCCCTGTCGGCAACATTGCCATCGACGAAAACAGTCATCCCCAATGGGCACACAATAACCGTTGCCTCACCTGCTTCGCCTGTTACCACCATTGCCCACAACATGCCATAGAATGGGGCAAACGAACACAGAAGAAGGGACAGTATTTTTTTGGAAAGAACAAACCATAAGATATGAAAAGAACAGCATTATCGATTATCTCCATGATAATCTGCATAAACATCTGGGCAGTGAAAGCCAACCCATGTCCAGTAGACGTCAGACAAGCCGACGGCACAACGCTCACCGTGGTGCTCCATGGCGACGAGGATTTCCATTACTACACCACCACCGACGGCATCCTGCTCGTACAACAACGGGGGGGCTATTATGTGGCATCCACTGGGATTGACGGCAGCCTAAGGGCTACCACGCTGCTGGCCCACAATGCTGCTCAGCGCAGTGTGGCAGAACAGACAGCGGCCCGAGCCCAGGACATCACACTGTTTATGCAAAAAGCCGAGAGCGAGGCCCATGCCAATCGCCTGCAAAGAGAACCCATCGAGACGAGCGGCAACATGTTTCCCCATATCGGCAGCCCTCGCGTAGTGGTCATCCTGGCAGAGTTTGCCGACACTACGTTTACCATCGAGAACGCCAAACGTTCTTTCGAAGACTACTTCAACTCCCAGGAACCTCTTGTCGACTATGGCCGTGGAGAGAACCGCAATGCCTCGAGCGTGGGGAAATATTTCTCAGACGTGAGTTTTGGAGCATTCACACCACAGTTTGATGTCTACGGTCCGGTAAGTCTGCCCGACTCGTTGAAGGTATACGGTGGCACCACCTCTGGCGGTGACGGCGAAAACATGAGCAAGTTGTTCAGAGACGCATGCACATTGATGAACGACAGCCTCGACTTCTCACAGTATGATGCCAACAACGACGGAGAGGTCGACTTGGTGATCATCCTCTATGCCGGCTATTCTGAATCGATGAGCGGCAACTCCGCCGATTGTATCTGGCCAAAGTCGGGAACAGTCGCAGGTGGAAATTACGACGGCAAGTCGGTGTCGCGATATGCCGTAAGTGCCGAACTCAATGGTTTTCCGGGATGCTGGAGTTCTGCCCCCTGGGAGCGCATCAACGGCATAGGCACCCTCTGCCATGAGTTCTGCCATACCATGGGCATGCCCGATTTCTACCCCACAGGAAAGCAAGGACAGTCGGTGAAAGGCAACAACCAGGCCATGGAATACTGGAGCCTGATGGATAGTGGCAACTACCTCATCAATGGCTATCAACCAGTAGCCATGACAGCATGGGAGCGTGAGGCTTTTGAGTGGATAGAAATACCCACCCTCATCGACGACCAAGACCTCGAACTCAAATCTATCGATGACGAAGGCTCTGCCTACCGTATTCTCAACGACAACGACAACAGCGGCCGCGAGTATTTCATCATCGAGAACATCCAGAACATTGGCCACAACTTGGCTCAGAAAGGTCATGGCATGCTGGTATACCATATCGATTACGACCCCAATTTGTTCTCCATGAGTTACAACAAGGTGAACAACACGAAGGGACATCCTCGCATGACTGTCGTTCCTGCCGACAACCTGCTGTTTGCCCAATATAACGTAGGAAAAACCATCGATGGGGTTTACATCAACAATAAGTATTTCTACGATGAACTGGCGGGCGACCCCTTCCCCGGCTCCAGTCATGTGACAGCACTCAACGACACCACCAACCATGTGAATTTCAAGGTCTTCAACGGTGTCACACTCAACAAGGCATTCGATGAGATCACTGAGAACAGCAACGGAATTGTGTCACTGAAATTCATCTCCAATTTCACCGACCACCTTACCGGCATCCACGAATTACAGGGCTGTGCCATCAATGACGACAAGCACGTCTATACGCTCGACGGACGCCGTGTCGACAACTCCGCCACCCTTCCCAAAGGCATCTATATAAGAAATGGGAAGAAAGTGGTGATAAAAGACTAAAGGCTAAGATGAGAAATGAAGAAGGGGTTAAAGAAGTCTAGCGTACTTCTTTAACCCCTTCTCTTTTATGCAACTTTCGAAAGTAAGGTGTTGGCAAAAGCGAACAAAGGTCTCTTTTACTCCTTCTTTATCTCCTGAGTGATTTCAGTAAACCCGCTCACCAAAGATAGAAGTGCCTACACGTACCATCGTGCTCCGGCACTCACAGGCAACGGGGTAATCGTGGCTCATGCCCCAACTGCGCTCACAGAAGTCATCATCGTCGGCGAAATACTTGGCTTTCACCTCATCGAAGAAATCGGCTGCCAAAAGCATCTCCTGACGCACCTGACTCATATCGTCGACAAACGATGCCATCATCATCAGTCCACAAATCTTCACATGCTGGAGCAAGCGCCACTCACCGTCGGCAAACAAACTACGACACTCGTCGAGCGACAAGCCGTATTTCGTCTCCTCTTCGGCGATATGCAGTTCGAGCAGAACTTTCACCACCCTGTCGTGCTTCTCAGCCTGACGGTTGATTTCACGCAAGAGCCGCATGGAGTCAACAGCGTCAATCATGGCCACGTAGGGAACGACATACTTCACCTTGTTGGTCTGCAAGTGTCCGATGAAATGCCACTCGATGTCTTCGGGCAGCACCTTATGCTTCGCCTGCAGTTCCTGCACATGGCTCTCACCGAAGGCACGCTGACCTTCTTCGTATGCCTCGAGGATGCTCTCGGCTGGGTGATACTTGCTCACCGCAACCAACTTCACCTTCGAGGGCAAACTGTCAAGCACCTGGCGCAAGTTGCGCCTCACGTCTCCCTTCATCATCTCCTTATGCTTACTGTTCTGCGGCTACCGCGGCCTTATGCTCGTAAACATCCATGATCATCGTCTCAGCCAAACTGGCAATGGTATAATCGATGGCGGTGGTTCCCATCACCTCCTCAATATGTTTCACGGCAACGGGGAGCGAACCGGCCTGCACCAGATAGTAGACGTTGGTGCGCTTCTCCTTGGCGGTCTTCTCATCGATGGTGATAAACTGCAACTTTGCCTTATACCACTTGTCGTCGCTGTCGGCATCACTGAAGAACACTTCTTTATAGGCTGCCTTCTTGATGTCGGCCACCTCAAACTCGCCACTGATATACGACGACATCTCTTCCATAATCGCTGTCTCGGCCTCGGTGAAACTCAGGGCGTCAACGGTATATTGTTCGGTCACTTTTTTTGGCAATCCGTCTTCCATCGTCTTTTCATAACGGATTTTGGTCTCAAACCAATCTGCTGTTCTTGTTCTCATTTTCTTTTTTCGTTAAAGTTTCGAGGGGCAAAGGTAGTGAAAATTCCACAAATCCATGTTTTTTCAAAAAAAAATGCAAGATTGATGTAGTAATTTGGAGGTTTCTACGTCTAATAAGAAGAAAACAATTATATCATTCATCATTCAACTGTGTAAAAATGAAAATGAAAGTATTTATCATGACCGGGTGGTATGTCTTCATCACGACCATGTCAATGGCCTTCAATTCATGCGAAGTGGGTAAAAGAGATGGCAATGGGGGTTCTTCATCTACTGAGTCTGCTATCGTGACAGGACAGCCAGTCGCATTGGAAGGTTCGTTTGATGGCATCGACATCTCAGGAGTAGACGAACTCACTATTGCCCATGGAGACTCTGCACAAGTCACTTTCCATGGCAACAAAGAAGCCATTGCTCGCTTCAACGCAGCAATCGAAGACGGGGTGCTTGTTATCAAGAAAAAAGACAACGAGAAACAGCGTCGTCATCAGCAAGTGAATGTCCATGTCGTGCTGCCTCAACTGCGCAAGATGGAGGTGGCAGGTGTGGGAAGTGTGGTGTTGCAAGACGAAACCAAGACCGACAACCTGGATATCGACGTGAACGGTTGTGGCAGTCTGCAGACCAAAGGCATCGTCTGTGACAAACTGGAGATAGAGGTGGCAGGAACAAGCGATGTCATCCTTGATGGCGTGACAGCACAAGATGCACGGCTATCGGCCAATGGGGTGGGAAGTGTGAATGCCCGCTTCGCCAACACAGGGGAACTTGACTGTTCGGCCAACGGAACGGGCAGCGTCTGTCTGAAAGGCAATGTGAAATCATTCAGCAAAGAAAGCGCTGGAGTAGGACAGTTCGATACCAAGCAACTGGTCGTAGAATAGACAAAAGGGAAAAAATAGCCTTTTTGTTTCGCATTGCGCTCGGTTTTCACTACTTTGGCCAAAGGCCGAAGGTAGGAGGCACCTCGGCAACGGAAACAAAAAAAGGGGTTTTTGTTTCGCATTGCGCTCGGTTTTCACTACTTTGGCCAAAGGCCGAAGGCAGGAGGCACCTCGGCAATGGAAACAAAAAAAGGGGTTTTGTTTCGCATTGCGCTCGGTTTTCACAGCTTTGACCAAAGGCCGAAGGTAGGAGGCACCTCGGCAATGGTAACAAAAAAAGGGGTTTTTGTTTCGCATTGCGCTCGGTTTTCACTACCTTTGCAGGCAAATTGCAATTTTTTACTATGCCAGAGATATCCATACGCGGTCACGAGATGCCGGAGTCACCCATCAGGAAATTGGCTCCCCTCGCTGCCGCAGCCAAGAAAAGAGGTACCAAAGTCTACCATCTTAACATCGGCCAGCCCGACCTCCCCACACCCCGTGAGGGGCTTGAAGCATTGAAGAACATCAACCGCGACATCCTGGAGTATTCCCCGTCGCAAGGTTATCAAAGTTACCGGGAGAAGTTGGTGGGCTATTACAAAAAATACAACATCAACGTCTGTGCCGACGACATCATCATCACGTCAGGGGGTAGCGAGGCGGTGCTCTTCGCTTTCCTCTCCTGTCTCAACCCGGGCGACGAAATCATCGTCCCTGAGCCTGCCTATGCCAACTACATGGCATTCGCCATTTCTGCAGGTGCCAAAATCAAGACTATAGCCACGACCATCGACGAGGGATTCTCACTGCCCAAAGTGGAGAAGTTCGAGGAACTGATCAATGAGCGCACACGTGCCATCATGATTTGCAACCCCAACAACCCCACCGGCTATCTCTACACCCGACGCGAGATGAACCAAATCAGAGACCTGGTGAAGAAATACGACCTCTACCTGTTTTCTGATGAGGTGTATCGCGAATACATCTACACCGGCTCTCCATATATCAGTGCCTGCCATCTCGAAGGCATCGAGCAGAACGTCATCCTTATCGATTCGGTGTCGAAACGCTACTCGGAGTGTGGCATCCGCATTGGCGCCCTCATTACCAAGAACGCTGCCGTGCGTGCCGCTGTAATGAAGTTCTGCCAGGCCCGACTCTCACCACCACTCATCGGACAGATTATCGCCGAAGCGTCACTCGACGCACCAGAGGAGTATTACCGCGACGTATACGACGAGTATGTGGAGCGACGCAAATGCCTGATAGACGGACTGAACCGTATTCCAGGGGTCTACTCCCCCATCCCTATGGGCGCTTTCTACACCGTGGCCAAGTTGCCCGTCGACGATGCCGAGAAATTCTGCCGTTGGTGCCTCGAGAAATTCGAATACGAGGGAGAAACGGTGATGATGGCTCCTGCCGCAGGATTCTATACCACCCCCGGAGCAGGCATCAATCAAGTGCGCATCGCCTATGTACTGAAGAAAGACGACCTCATACGCGCCCTTGTGGTATTGCGCAAGGCACTGGAGTCGTATCCCGGACGCGTAGACGACCAATAAGAAACCCATCCTTAATTGCATGAACCTTCCCCTGTTCATAGCCAAGCGAATCTATCACGACGGAGACGACCGCCGTAAGGTGAGCCGTCCGGCCATACGCATCGCCACGGCAGGTGTCGCCATAGGCCTTGCCGTGATGATTATCTCGGTGTGTGTGGTGATTGGCTTCAAGCACACCATCCGCGATAAGGTGGTGGGATTCGGCAGCCACATCACCGTGGCCGACTACATGACTCTCCAGAGCGACGCACCCTACCCCATCTGCATCGACGACAGCATGATGGAGGTGCTGCAGGGCATCAAGGGGGTCACTCACGTGCAAAGGTTCTCACAGAAACAGGGTATCCTGAAAACCGACGACGACTTTCTCGGTGTATCACTCAAGGGGGTGGGTCCTGAGTTTGATACCACCTTCATCAGCAGCCACTTGATAGAAGGTACCTTGCCCGCTTTCAGCGACACATCGAGCACCAACAAGATTGTCGTGTCGAAGTTGATTGCCGACAAGCTGCGTCTCAAGGTAGGAGAACGCATCTACGCTTATTTCATGAACGACAACGACGTGCGCACACGCCGTTTCACCATCACTGGCATCTACAACACCAACCTCAAGCATTTCGATGAAATGCTTTGCCTGGCCGACCTCTATACCATATCCAAACTCAATGGGTGGGAACCGGGACAAGTGAGTGGCGCAGAACTGACAGTAGGCGACTTCGACGCCCTAGAGGACATCGACTTGGAGATGAACGCCAAGGTAGACCGCACAGCCGACCGCTATGGAGCAGTATATTCGTCGCTGACCATACAGAAAATGTATCCCCAGATTTTCGCTTGGCTGGAATTGCTCGACCTCGACGTCTGGATCATCCTGGCATTGATGATTGCCGTGGCTGGATTCACCATGGTATCCGGACTTCTCATCATCATCATCGAGCGCACCAGTATGATAGGCACGCTGAAAGCACTCGGAGCAAAGAACCGGTCGATAAGGCACACATTCTTGTGGTTCGCCGTCTTCATCATCGTGAAAGGAATGGTCATCGGCAATATCATCGGCCTGGGCATCTGCTTCCTCCAACAACAATTCGGACTGGTGAAACTCGATGCCGAAACCTATTATGTGGACGTTGTGCCTGTAGAGGTCAACATCCCCCTTATCCTATTGCTCAACCTCGCTACACTCCTCATCAGCGTCGTGGTATTAATCGCGCCAAGTTTCCTCATCACACACATCCAACCTGCAAAGGCCATCAAATATGAGTAAATTTGTCGGTTTTTGTAGTCAATTTTACACCTAATTTAGGATTGCACTGAAAATTTGCACATTTTTTTTTGAAATGTGCAGAATAGATATTACCTTTGCACAAAATTTGTTTTTTTGTGCAACGGAACACTATATGAGTTTCAACAAGACTATTGAAAAAAGCATTGTCTCGAATTGGAACTACGATGCCCTTACCGACTACAAGGGCGCTACGCTTCAATTCAACGATGTGGCCCGCAAGATAGAAAAGGTACACATCCTTCTGGAACAAGCCGGAATAAAGAAAGGCGATAAGGTGGCGCTTTGCGGCCGAAACAGTGCCCACTGGGCTGTAGCCTTCCTTGCCACGCTGTCGTATGGCGCCGTGGCAGTTCCGATACTCCATGAGTTCAATGCCGAACAGATACACAACATCGTCAATCACAGCGAGTCACGAATACTCTTCGTGGGCGACGTGGTGGCAAAAACCATCGACACCGATGCAATGCCCCATCTCGAGGGTATCGTCTTCCTGCCCGACTTCTCGTTACTGGTGTCAAGGTCAGAACAACTTACCTATGGCCGCGAACACCTCAACGAACTTTTCGGCAAGAAATTCCCGGAGAAATTCAAACCCTCCGACGTATGCTACTATGAAGACGACGAAGAAGAACTGGCACTCATCAATTATACCAGCGGCACCACAGGATTCTCCAAGGGTGTGATGCTCCCCTACCGGGCACTGATGGGCAACATCGACTTCATCATGGAACGCCTAGCATATCCTTATATGAAGCCACACACCAACATGCTGAGCATTCTTCCGATGGCACATATGTATGGCATGGCTGTGGAATTCCTTTTTCCCTTCATCTATGGTATCCATATTTTCTTCCTTACCCGCCTCCCCTCTCCTGCCATCATCGCTCAAGCCTTCTCCGATATCAAACCGGCGCTCATCGTCACTGTGCCGCTTATCATAGAGAAAATCATACGCAAGAAGGTATTCCCCAAAATACAAAACAACATCATGCGTCTCTTGCTCACCATGCCTGTCATCAGTAAACGCGTGAAGCAGAAGATTTGCGAACAGGTGTATGAGGCATTTGGAGGCAATGCCTACGAAATCATCATCGGCGGAGCAGCACTCAACCAAGAGGTGGAAGCGTTTCTCAACAGCATCGACTTCCCCTATACCGTGGGCTATGGCACTACAGAATGTGCCCCGTTGATAGCCTACTGCGACTATAAGGAAAGGGTGCTGGGCAGTTGCGGCATACCGGTGAATGGCATGGAGGTGCGTATCCTCAGCCGCGACCCCAGGCATGTGGAAGGCGAAATCGTCACCCGAGGGCGCAATGTGATGCTGGGCTACTTCAAGAACGAGGAAGCCACCCGCGAGGCCATCGATGCTGACGGATGGTATCACACCGGTGACCTTGGCACAATGAGTGCCGACGGACATATCTTCATCCGCGGAAGGAAGAAAAACATGCTGCTCTGTGCCAACGGGCAGAATGTGTATCCCGAAGAGATAGAAGACCGCCTCAACAGCATGGCTATGGTAAGCGAGAGCATCGTGGTGCAGCGCGACGAGAAATTTGTCGCCATCGTACATCCCGACTACGATGAAGCCCACAATCTCGGTTTCACCGAAGAGGACCTCGTCAACATAATGGAACAAAACCGAAAAGACCTCAATACAAATCTCCCCTCCTACAGCAAAATCTCCTCAGTGGAAATCCACAAGGATGAGTTTGCAAAAACTCCTAAGAAAAGTATCAAGAGATACTTATACCAAAACGCCTGAAAATACACGTTATGGAATCAATACAGAATTTCAACACCTTAATAGAAAAGAGCATCATCGAAAACTGGAACCTTGATGCCCTTACCGACTACAAAGGCATTACGCTCCAATATCACGACGTAGCCCGCAAGATAGAGAAGTTGCATATCATGTTCGAGAGCAGCGGTGTGCAGCGCGGCGACAAGATCGCGCTCTGCGGACGTAACAGCGCAGGATGGGCGTCGGCTTTCCTCGCCACACTCACCTATGGTGCCGTAGCCGTTCCCATCCTCCATGAATTCACCCCCGACCAGATTCACAACATCGTCAACCACAGCGGCGCAAAACTGCTCTTTGCCGGTGATGTGGTATCGACGCAGGTCGACCCAACAAAGATGCCCGACATCGAGGGAATCATCTATATCCCCGACTATTCCTTGCTCTTCTCGCGTTCCGACAAACTCACCTTTGCCCGTGAACACCTCAACGAGATGTTTGGCAAGAAATTCCCCAAGTATTTCAGGGCAGAGCATGTAAATTATTACAAGGAGCAGAGTCCCGACGAACTGGCTCTCATCAATTATACCAGCGGCACTACAGGTTTCTCAAAAGGAGTGATGATACCCTACCGCGCCATCTGGAGCAACTACGACTTCGCATGTCACGTGATGGGAAATAACGTAAAGAAAGGCGACAACGTGCTGAGCGTGCTGCCCATGGCACACATGTATGGCATGTCGTTCGAGTTCATCTACGAGTTCCTGCATGGCTGCCATGTCTATTACCTCACCCGAGTGCCGTCGCCTGCCATCATCGCCAAGGCTTTCGCCGAGGTGAAACCGGCCGTCATCATCGCCGTGCCCCTGATTATCGAGAAAATCATCAAGAAAAAGGTGTTCCCCAAAATACAGAACAACCGCATGCGCCTGCTGCTCAACATGCCCGTCATCAGCAAGAAGGTGAGACAGACCATCCGCGAACAGGTGGTGAATGCTTTTGGAGGCAATTTCTTCGAGGTGATTATCGGCGGCGCTGCCTTCAACCAAGAGGTGGAGTCGTTCCTCAAGCGCATCGAGTTTCCCTATACCGTAGGCTATGGAGCCACCGAATGTGCCCCCATCATCTGCTATGCCGACTATCGTGACTTCAAGCAGGGCAGTTGCGGCAAGGCGGTCATCCACAATGAAATCAGAATCAACAGCATAGACCCACAAAACATCCCGGGTGAAATCCTCGTACGCGGACTCAACGTGATGCTGGGCTACTACAAAAACGAGGAAGCCACGCGTGAGACCATCGACAAAGACGGATGGTATCACACCGGCGACCTTGGCGTGATGGACGAAGAGGGCAACGTGTTTATCAAAGGACGTTCAAAATACATGCTCCTGGGTGCCAATGGCCAGAACATCTACCCCGAAGAGATTGAAGACAAACTCAACTCCATGGCCATGGTGAACGAAAGCATCGTGATACAGGAGGAAGACCGTTTGGTTGGTCTGGTACATCCCGACCTCGAAGTGGCACAGTCGATGGGATTCACACACAGCGACCTGGAAAACATCATGGAACAAAACCGCAAGGAACTCAACAACGTCCTGCCCGCTTACAGCAAGATTTCATCGATTCGCATCCAAAATGAGGAATTCGAGAAAACGCCAAAGAAGAGCATCAAGCGTTTCCTCTATCTGAAAGGATAGAGTCACCGAAGACCTTAAAGACCTTAAAAAGTCCTTTAATAAAAATTAGTCGGCACAACCTTTGTTGGCCAAGAACACGCCTATGAGGATGAGCGCACTTCCTCCATAGGCCACGGCGGTCATGGGCTCATCGAGGAAGATGGCACTGAAGATGACCGTTGTGACGGGAATGAGGTAAAGGTAGTTCGACATCGTCACCGCACCGAGTTTGTTGATGGCCACATTCCACAACACAAAACAGAAAAACGAGGCAATAAGTCCCAGGAAAAGCAGGTTGAGCATCACCGTTCCTTTCATCAACCCGGAGAGGTCGTATTGCCATGGCTTGAACAAAAGAATGACAAGCGACGTGAGCAATCCGTAGATGAACATCTTACGGGTGAGAAAGATGGAGTCATAACGGTCGCCCACCACCTTCACCAAATAGCAATACACACCAAAACACAAGGAGGCTGCCACAGAGAGCAAGTCGCCCAATGGATTGAGTTTCAGAATCACTTGTCCGTTGAAAATCACCACACCGATGCCCAGCAACGCGAGCACCGACCCTATAATCAGTATTTTCTTTACTTTTAAATACCTGTAGGTCATCAGTATGAATACCATGGTAAACAATGGCGAGGTGCTGACGATGAAACTCACATTGTTGACGTATGTAATTCCCACTGCCAGGTTCTCCGTGATGAAATACAGCGACCCTCCCGTAATACCCAATGCCAACATCATCAGTTCGTCACGCCAATTGTCCGACCATACTTTCCGGGTGGAGAATGGCAGAATGGCCACATAGGCCAATGCAAAGCGGACGATGAACACTTCATCTGCCCTCATGCCATCCTGCAACAGTATCTTGGTGCTTACCAGCGTACTGCCCCATATCGAGACCACTGTAATGGCCACGAGATGATACAACAGGTTTTTCCTTGGCGGGTGCTTTGTAATATTAGACATGGAGTAAATAAAAAATGCAAATTTATGCAAAGATGGTCCTTGTCACGAAACCATGCAAGTGAAATGCAAGAAAAGTTCAGTTTGTTGCCGTATTTAATTGTTGGTTACAAAAGGCTCTCGGCATGCCGGTGACCACACTCACATGGGGTTCCACGACAACCGCGGCGGCATGGTCATTCGTTGAGCGAAGACGACCTTACCCTACTGAGTGTTTCCGGGGTCATCTGCAGGTAATTGGCGATATAGTTGAGCGGTGCCCGCAACACCACCTTGGGCATGAGTTTGCACATACGCTTGTATCTGTTCTGGGCACTCTCGAATCTCACGAGGTCGGCATGCACTTGCGACAGGATGAGCGACTCCTCGAGGATTTTGCGGTAGAGAATCTGAATATTGACATTGTGTAATGCCACCTCTTCCAAGCGTTGCTTGGGCAGGGCATAACAGATGGAGTTTTCAAGTGCTTCAATCTGAAGTTTGGTGGGTTCCTCCCTGAACAGGCTCTCAATACACATCACAATAGTGCCGTCCACCCCAAGGTGCTCGGTGACCATACGTGTCTTATTCAAGTCACGTTTCTCATAAAACTGCCTTACCAACCCGATGTCTACATAGAGTATCTCCCGGCAGATCTCCCCTTCGGCAAGGATAATCTGCCCCTTGGCATATTTTCTGGGCACGAGCACGCTCTCGAGGATGTCAAGTTCGTCGTGCGTCATGGTACTGTACTTTCTTGCCAGTTCGCGTGCAATGTCGCGGGTGGTATGTACTTCCCTCATTCTCTTTCTCCTTTCTTATGGTTGTTCCTGGTTTAGTTATCAGTCTTGTCAATCAAGTTTCAGTACGGCGAGGAAGGCTTTCTGCGGCACCTCTACATTGCCGATTTGCTTCATTCGCTTCTTTCCTTTCTTCTGTTTTTCAAGCAGTTTGCGTTTTCTCGACACATCACCGCCATAACACTTGGCAGTGACATCCTTGCGCACGCATTTCACGGTCTCACGCGCAATGATTTTTGCCCCGATAGCCGCCTGAATGGCGATGTCGAACTGCTGTCGGGGGATGAGTTCCTTGAGTTTCTCACACATCCTACGTCCGAAAGCCACGGCGTTGTCTTGGTGGGTGAGGGTCGATAAGGCGTCTACGGGTTCGCCATTGAGCAGGATATCGAGTTTGGCGAGTTTAGATGGTCTGTACCCACAGATATAATAGTCGAACGACGCATACCCCTTCGAGATGCTCTTGAGTTTGTCGTAGAAGTCGATGACAATTTCTCCCAAAGGCAGGTAGAACATCAACTCCACCCGGTTGCCACTCACGAACTCCTGACTGATGAGTTCGCCACGCTTGTCGAGGCACAACTTCATGATAGGTCCGATGAAGTTGGTCGTGGTAATGACAGAGGCCTTGATATATGGTTCTTCAATGTGGTCGATGAGCGTGAGTTCTGGAAGTCCCGACGGGTTGTGCACCTCCTTAGAGCCTCCCTGTTTGTCGTAGACAATATACGACACGTTGGGCACGGTGGTGATCACATCCATGTCAAACTCCCTGTCAAGCCTCTCCTGGATGATTTCCATGTGGAGCAGACCCAGGAAACCGCACCTGAAACCGAAGCCAAGGGCTACTGAGGATTCTGGGGTAAACGATAGCGACGCATCGTTGAGTTGCAGTTTCTCCAACGACGACCTGAGGTTCTCATAGTCGGTAGGGTCGATGGGATAGACACCGGCAAAAACCATGGGCTTCACTTCCTGGAAGCCCTCGATAGCGTCCTGACAGGGCTGTGCCACATGGGTAATGGTATCGCCCACCTTCACTTCCTTGGCGTCTTTAATACCACTGATGATATACCCCACCTCTCCCGTACTGAGCACGTCGCGGGGTATCATGTCCATCTTGAGCACACCCACCTCGTCGGCGTCATATTCCATGCCAGTGTTGAAGAACTTCACCTTGTCGCCTTTCCTTATACTGCCGTTGGTAATCTTGAAATAGGCGATGATTCCCCTGAAGGAGTTGAATACCGAGTCGAAGATAAGTGCCTGGAGCGGTGCCTTCGGGTCGCCCACGGGATGGGGAATGCGCTTGATCACGGCCTCGAGGATTTGCTCCACGCCCTCACCGGTCTTTCCCGAAGCCCTGATGATGTCTTCATGGTCACACCCGATGAGTTCCACGATTTCGTCTTCCACTTCGTCGGGCATGGCAGAAGGCATGTCAATCTTATTGATGACTGGAATGATTTCCAGGTTATGGTCGATGGCCATGTAGAGGTTCGAGATGGTCTGTGCCTGCACACCCTGCGTGGCGTCTACCACCAACAGGGCGCCCTCACACGCCGCAATACTCCTCGACACCTCGTAGGAGAAGTCTACGTGTCCCGGAGTGTCGATGAGGTTGAGGATATAGTTCTTTCCCTCAAGGGCATACTCCATCTGTATGGCGTGGCTCTTGATGGTAATGCCACGCTCGCGCTCGAGGTCCATGTTGTCGAGCATCTGCCCCTCGGTTATCTGTATGGTTTTCGTATGTTCGAGCAACCTGTCGGCCAAGGTCGATTTGCCGTGGTCGATATGCGCGATGATACAAAAATTCCTGATTAACTCCATTATTCCTAAAGTAGGTTCTGTTTCCTAATACTTCACTATCTCTTTTTAAACTACAAAAATAAGAAAAAATATGCGGATTTTAGTACATTTTCTCTTGCCCGCATATTTTTTTAAGAATTTTAACGGATGCATGGCGTTTACACAAGCGGGGCCCAACCACGGCATGAAAAAGAAAAAACTCGCCACTTATCTTTGTATGTCAGGTTTTTTATCTATTTTTGCATTGACGAACAAAAACAAGAAGAATATATGAAGAAGTTGCTTTTTATCATGATGGCTGTTGCGTTGCTTTCCAGTTGTCAGGAGTCGCTCGAAGACCGTGCCTACCGTGAGACATTGGAATACAACAAGAAGTTTTGTCCGATGCGTGTAGATGCCACCTCCGTACTCGACAGCATCGTATTCGACAAAACGACGAAGACAAAATGCTCGTATTTCACCTTGGAAGGCGTTGCCGACAACTTGCAAAATGCACAAGCCAAGTCAGCGGCTCTGCGTGAAGTGTTGGTCACAGATATCAAGAACTCTCCTAACGAGATAAAATTCAAGGAGGCGGGGTTCTCTTATCGTTTCGTCTACCGCTCGGCAAGCGACAAGAATGTGGTGCTTTTTCAAACCACAATCACTAAAGAGGACTACCAGTAAGATAGAAAAATCTGAGATTTCGCCAATAGTCAGCGGCATACACTAAAGGAAGTGCCATGCAGCGCCCGCTAACGGGTTGACTTACAGCGCATATGCTCCTTTCACTAAAAAAACTGCCTCCTTTGCTATGGTGCAAAGGAGGCAGATATGTTTGTGAAGAAGAGGGTTATCCCAATTGTTCGAGTGCCCTGCATAATTGGTCAGGACAACTGGTGTTCTTTGCCCCACAGCGGATGCCGTCGAGTTTGTTCTTCACATCTTCCACCTTCATCCCCCTAACCAACGAACAGATGCCTTTCAGGTTGCCGTTGCAACCGCCATAGAAAGTCACTTCCTCTATGACATCATTATCGTCCACGGTCACCTCTATAAACTGGCTGCAGGTGCCTTGGGTCTTGTAGTTGACAGTACGTCGGGCCATTACACCTCAGGTTTCATATTGGTATAGACGGTCTGCACATCGTCGAAGTCCTCGAGTTTCTCCACCATCTTGTCGATGGTCTCACGCTGTTCGGGCGTCACGTCCTTGAGGTCGTTGGGGATACGCGTAAACTCTGCGCCAGTCACCTCGAAACCTTCGCTCTCAAGGTGTTTCTGGATTTCACCAAAACTCTTCGGATCACCATAGATGGTAATCTCGTTGGTCTCCTCGTCCTCGTCAAACTCATCCTCCACACCATAGTCAATCAGGTCGAGAATCAGTTCGTCCAAGTCGATTCCATCTTTCTTCTTGAAGGTGAACACACACTTATAGTCGAAAAGGAAACTCAGCGAGCCTTGGGTACCAAGGTTGCCGTTAAACTTGTTGAACACCGAGCGCACATCACCTACAGTGCGGGTGGTGTTGTCGGTCAGTGTATCCACAAAGATAGCCACACCGTGAGGGCCATATCCTTCGTATGCCACCTCTTTGTAGTCGCTCTGGTCTTTTCCCATCGCGTTCTTGATGGCTCTCTCGATGTTGTCTTTCGGCATGTTCTCACGCTTGGCGTTGGCGATGATGGCACGCAACGTGGGATTGTTCTCAGGTTCAGGTCCACCGGCCTTCACGGCAATGCTGATTTGCTTGCCTATTCTGGTGAACGTCTTGGCCATATGGCCCCATCTCTTCAGTTTTGTCGCTTTGCGGTATTCAAATGCTCTTCCCATTGGAATAATAGTTTTATGTTTTTATTGCTTTTGATGATTTTCCTTATTGCCTTTCTCAACTATCGCAAGGAGAGAGAGATTACCTTAACTCTGCATGGAGTTTCGACTTCAGGTTGCCAATCAACTTGTTCATAATGGCCTCTATCTGCTTGTCGTTGAGCGTACGCTGGTCGTCTTGCAGGATGAAGTTCACGGCATAACTCTTCTTGCCAGCAGGCAGGTTCTTGCCCTCGTAGACATCGAAGAGTTCCACGCTCTTGAGAAGTTTCTTCTCCGTAGCCCTTGCTATCTGCTCGATCTGGGCAAACTCCACATCCTTGTCGATGAGGAGCGCGAGGTCGCGGCTCACAGCGGGGAATTTCCCGATTTCAACAAACTGCACCTTGTTCTTCCTCACCAGTTTCATGAGCGAGGTCCAGTTGAAGTCGGCATAGTATACGGGTTGGTCTATGCCGGCGGCCTTCACCAGTTTCTGGTTCACTACACCCATCTCCACAAGCAGTTTTCCGCCTCTGTTCTCCAATGCCATTGCCTTGGAGAAGATATCGTTGTCCGACGGACGGTCAACGACCATGCCCTGCTGCACTCCCATGCGAGCAAGCACATTATCCACATAGGCTTTCAACTCGTAGAAGGAACTGTCTTCATCGGCATGAGCCCAACTGCCGGAAACGCGTTTGCCGGTAACCCACATGGCGAGGTGATACTCTTCCTTGTAAGCGCGCATGGGGTCTTCGGTGTTCTTCTTCTCCGGGTCGAACTGATAGCAGTTGCCGAACTCGAAGAAACGGAGATTGGGACTTCTTCTGTTGACATTGTAGGCAATGCTCTCCAGTCCGCCGAAAAGCATGGTCTGCCGCATCACGTTTAGGTCGCTGCTCAAGGGGTTGATGATGCGCACGAGGTTGTCGGCATGATAGGTGTTCAACCCGTCGTAATAGGCAGCCTTGGTGAGCGAGTTGTTCATAATCTCACAGAAGCCACATCCCACGAGTTGTTCGGCCACGAGGTTATGCAACTTATGCTTCTGGTCTTCGTCGTTCTTGATGACCAGCGAACTCTTGAGTTGAGTGGGAATCTCCACATTATTATATCCATAGATGCGGAGGATATCTTCCACCACATCGCAGGGGCGCTGCACGTCTACCCTGTAAGCGGGAACGGTGATGATGAGTTTCTCGTCGTCCTCGTTGTCAATGCTCATCTCCAGACTTTCAAGAATGCTCTTCACCGTCTCTCTCGGTATTTCCTTACCGATAAGGGTATTCACATAGTCATACCTCAATGTGACATGGGCATCAGGGATGGGGTTGGGATAAACATCGCAGATATCCATCGACACCTTTCCTCCAGCGAGTTGCTTGCAGAGGATGGCGGCCTGCTTCAGCGCATAGATGATGCCGTTGGGGTCTACGCCACGCTCAAAGCGGAACGACGAGTCGGTGCTCAGTCCGTGACGGCGAGCACTCTTCCTGATCCAAGTGGGATGGAAGTAGGCGCTCTCAAGCACCACATTGCGGGTGGTTTCATAAGTGCCGCTGCCTTTTCCGCCAAACACGCCGGCGATACACATCGGCTCCTCCTCATTGCAAATGGCCAGGTCGTGCGAACCGAGCACATGCTCTTCACCATCGAGGGTGACAAACTTCGTTCCCTCGGGCTGTGGTTTCACAATGATATGATGCCCGATTACCATGTCAGCATCGAAACAATGGAGAGGCTGACCGTAGGCATGCATCACGTAGTTGGTGATGTCAACGATGTTGTTGATAGGACGGAGACCAATGGCTACGAGTTTATTCTTCAACCAGTCGGGCGACTCCTTCACGTCGCAGTCGGTGATGCTCACACAAGCATAACGACGGCAGGCCTCCTCATTCTCTATGGTCACCTCCACCAGCAGGTCATGGTTGTCTACAGTGAATTCGTCGCACGAAGGACGGTGCAGTGCTGTGGGATATCCATTCTGCTTGAGCCACGCATAGAGGTCGCGTGCCACACCCCAGTGCGAGAGGGCATCGGCACGGTTGGCTGTAATGTCAACCTCGATGAGCCAGTCGCTCTCCAAATGGTAGTATTCGGCTGCCGGAGTGCCCACCACAGCGTCTTCGGGCAATACGATGATACCGTCATGGCTGGTCCCCACACCTATCTCATCCTCAGCGCAAATCATGCCACACGACTCCACGCCACGGAGTTTTGACTTCTTGATGACAAACTCTTTGTCACCGTCGTAGAGCACACAGCCCAGGTCGGCAACAATCACCTTCTGGCCTGCAGCCACATTGGGTGCCCCACAGACAATCTGCGAGGGTTCTTCCTTACCCAGGTCAACAGTGGTCACATGCAAGTGGTCGGAATTGGGATGCGGGTCGCAAGTCAACACTTTTCCCACGAAGAGTCCTTTCAGTCCGCCTTTTATCGACTGCACTTCCTCGAGGGCACCCACTTCCAGTCCGCTTGATGTCAGCGCCTTGCACACTTCCTCGGCCGAGAGGCTGAAATCAACGTATTCCTTCAGCCATTTATAAGAGATATTCATTTCTTTTTTAAATTATGTATTTCTTAAAAATCGTGCAAAATTACACAATTTCCACGAATCCAACAAAAAAAAGCACAACAATACTTTGTTGCGCTCTATTTTATGCCGACAAGCCAAGCGAGGGACAACATCCCCAACCTGTCCAACAGCAAATTTTTGTCATATAAATAGACCCCTAACCCGAATGAGGGCAAAGAGTAGGCGTGAAGAGAAGATGAACGAAGGCGGAACCTTATTTTTTATCTCCCTTCTCCCACGAAAGCAAGCAGATAGTCCACAGAGCCGTTGAGGCCAAACTTACTCACATCGAGCGATATGTCGTAATTGCGGGCATCAAACCACTCGCTGCCGGTATACTTCTTGGTATAGAGTTCGCGGGTATAGTCATTGTCAACAATCATCAACTTGGCGTCAGCCTCGCTCACACCATATTTGTCTACAATACGCTTGATGCGCTTCTCCATCGGACTGTGGAGGAAAATCTTCAAGGCGTTCTCATGGTCACGGAAGATAAACGAGGCACAGCGCCCCACAATGACACACGACTCCTCTGAAGCAATTTGCTTGATGACTGCAGCCTGCGCCTCGAAGAGTTCACCCGAAGTAAGGTCTTCGCTTAAGGCGTGATACTCGTTGTCGACCATATACGACCTGTAGAACTGCGTGAAATCATCCCACCACGACTGGTTCCTGGCCTCGAGTTTCTCCACCATCTCCTGTCCGATATTGAATTTCTTGGCCACCGCCTGAAGAATCTGTTTGTCAAGCAATTTCACACCGAGCCGCTTGGCGATTTCCGCCCCCACTTCATGCCCGCCCGTTCCAAATTGGCGGTTGATGGTAATGACGAATTTTTCGTGTTTGTCCATAATACTTTTGTTGATTTGATTACTTCTGATGCGAAGATAATGCAAAATCATGAGATATGCAAACAAATCGGCGTTTTTTTGAGTTTTTTGCGTTGTCTTCGACAGTCGACATGGATGCATGGAGAATAAAATGTCTTTCCCCAAAACACATTTTGCATGAACCAGACAAACCGCTACATGTCATTGAAAATGGTGTGAATGGCATTGTGAAGCAATTTTTTACAAAAAAGAACTTGAAAAACGAAGATAAACAAAAAAAATGTGTATATTTGCACACTGTGACAAGATGAACTTATCTTTCACAAGATAGGAAATGAGGGGAATGACGGCGAAGTGGACATACGTCCCTTCAACTCTCCTTTAACTCCTGAAAGTGGAGCGAAAGCAAAACTTGAGTAAATCAACCGAAACATTAACCAAAATTTATATTATGGATCTTGAAGGAAGAAGAGAAAGTGAGAATGTAGAGGATCGCCGGGGTATGAGTGGCGGCGCAATGGCCGGCATGGGCATCGGTGGTATCATCCTCATTGGCTTGATTACATTGTTGATGGGTGGCAACCCCTTGGATGTCATCCAGCAGACCGGCGGCCTTGGCGGCATGTCGGGCGGCGAGGAAGAGGTGGCCGAGGGGCAGACCTTCTCTCCAGAGGAGGAGGCTCAGGTGAAGTTCTGCAAGCAGATTCTTGCCAGTACAGAAGACATCTGGTCGGCTGTGTTCCGCCAGAAGTTCAATGCTGAGTACACACCTCCCACCTTGGTGTTCTTTAAGAACTCAGTTCAGACCAACTGCGGTGGCGCTACCTCGGCAGTAGGTCCATTCTATTGCTCCGCCGACCAGAAGTTGTATATCGACCTGTCGTTCTTTAAGCAGATGGAAACCCAACTGAAGTCGGGCGGCGACTTCGCCCGTGCCTATGTGATTGCCCACGAGGTGGGACATCATGTGGAGAACCTACTGGGCATCCTCGGTAAGGCCCATGCACAGATGCAGCGCCTCGACAAAACGCGCTCCAATCAGATGAGTGTGCGCCTGGAGTTGCTGGCCGACTACTATGCCGGCGTATGGGCTCATTATGAGCACGAGGCTTTCGGCTCTCTCGACGACAGCGACTTGAAAGAAGCCATCAACTGCGCCCAGCATATCGGCGACAACTACTTGCAGGAGCAGTCACAAGGCTATTCACAGCCAGAGTCGTTCACACACGGCACCTCCGACCAGCGTATGCGCTGGCTCAAGCGTGGCTTCGACACCGGCGACATGAGCACTACCACATTCACGGGCAACTACAGCGACCTATAATGACGCAACAAGGCAATGTCATCACGATGCTCGGCACGGGCAATGCCTTTGTCACTCACTGCTATAACACTTGCTTCACCCTGCAAAGCCAGGGTGGAGCATTGTTGCTTGTAGACGCGGGGGGCGGCAACGGCATCCTGGCCCAACTGGAGCGGGCGGGCATCAATATCAGAGAGATTCACGACATCTTCGTCACTCATGCCCATACCGACCATCTGCTCGGTGTGGTCTGGGTGATGCGTTCTGCTTTACAGCACAACTATCCGCTCCGTGTGTGGAGCCACCGCAAAGTGCTCGACGTTCTCACGGAGATATGCCGGCAACTCCTCCCTCCCAAAATATCGGGAAGGATAGGAAGCATGGTGATGATGAACTGTTTGGAGGATGGCGACCGCTTCACAGTAGGCGATCTCCCTTTGCAGTGCTTCGACATCCATTCCACCAAGGAGCGGCAGTTTGGCTTCACCACTACCCTCCCCGACGGGCAGCGGCTTACTTGTCTCGGCGACGAACCTTTCAGCGAACTCTGCCTGACTTATGCCGAGGGCGCCGACTGGCTGATGAGCGAAGCGTTCTGTCTGTATGCCGACCGCGACCGCTTCAATCCTTATGAAAAACACCATAGCACCGCCCTCGACGCTGCCCGGCTGGCCGAAAGGCTGCACGTAAAGAACTTGATTCTTTACCACACAGAAGACAAAACTTTGTCTACCCGCCAAGAGCGATACACCGCCGAAGCCTTATCCGCCTTCAGCGGCCAAGTCTTCGTGCCCGAAGACTTGGATAGGATAGAGTTATAGACACATATACGCAGCACACATCTCGGCACAGCGCTCACCGTCGACACCTGCCGAGACAATACCTCCGGCGTATCCTGCACCTTCCCCACAGGGGAAAAGTCCTTGCAGGCGGATATGCTGGAGCCTTTCTTTATCCCTTACAATGCGCACGGGGGCCGATGTGCGTGTCTCCACGGCAATGAGCACTGCCTCATTGGTGAGGAAACCCTTGTGGTGTTTCCCGAAAAACGCGAATCCCTTCCGCAACCTTGATGTCATCTGCTCGGGCATCCAGAAATGCAGCGGACTGGGCACCAAACCGGGCGCATACGACGATTCTGGCAGGTCATAACCCAACTTGCCGTTCACGAAATCCGACATCCGCTGAGCAGGGGCTGTCTGTCGGCGGTTTCCTTGTTCCCAGCACGCCTGTTCGAGGCGCTCCTGCATGTCGAGCATGCGCAACGGACTATCACCCTCCACATCCTCGGGCCTCGTCTCCACCACCATGCCACTGTTCGACCATTTCGTACCCCTGTTGCTCGGACTCATACCATTGACCACGATTTGTTGCGGACCTGTTGCCGCCGGGATGACAAAACCTCCGGGACACATGCAGAAAGAATATACGCCTCGGCCGTCAACCTGGGTGGTGAGGCTGTATTCGGCGGCAGGAAGGTATTTCCCCCTGCCCTTTGGGTTATGGTATTGTATCTGGTCAATAAGGTGCGCAGGGTGCTCCAAACGCACGCCCACGGCCAATCCCTTCGGTTCTATTTCTATCTTTGCCGTGTGCAGGTAGCGGTAGACATCACGTGCCGAATGCCCGGTGGCAAGAATCACCGGTCCGTGAAACATCTTCGTCTGCCCATCGGTTGAGCACACCGCCTCAATACCCACCACATGGTCGCCCTGAACAACAAGCCTCGTCATACGGGTCTGGAAATGCACCTCTCCCCCGCAGCCGATGATGGTGTTGCGCATGTTCTCGATGACCCGCGGCAACTTGTCGGTGCCAATATGCGGATGGGCATCGGCGAGGATATCCGTCGATGCGCCATGCTGGCAGAACACATGGAGGATTTTCTCCACGTTGCCCCGCTTCTTCGAACGGGTGTAGAGTTTGCCGTCGGAGAATGCTCCTGCTCCTCCTTCACCGAAACTGTAATTGCTCTCGGGGTCTACCTTCTGGTTGCGGGTGATGGCAGCGAGGTCGCGCTTACGCTCATGCACGTCTTTTCCTCGCTCTACGACAATGGGGCGCAGACCGAGTTCGATGAGCCGCAGCGAGGCGAAGAGACCCGCTGGCCCCTCTCCCACAACCACTACGGTCTTGGCCTCCGACACATCGCCATACACCGTCTTGGGGAACACATCGTCGCCGGGTTCCTCATTGATGTAAACCCTGACTGTGAGGTTGACATAGATGGTTCGCTGCCTGGCGTCAATGCTGCGGCGAAGCACCCTGACATGGGTGATGGTACGCTGGTCTATGGCCTGTTCTTCGGCTATATATCGTGCGATGGCTTGCATCGAAGCGGCTTGATGGGGCAACACCCTCATCTGGAGTTCCTTGATCATGGGACGGACTAAATTGGTTTCTTGCAGAAAAAGGCCACCTGTTACGCACAAGTGGCCTTTATGATTTCACGTCATTCCGACGTGTAGCGTTTAGAAGTTGATACCGATGTTGATACCCAACGAGTGGCCGTGTGATGACGGTTCACCCTTTGCATCGGCAATGTTGGAGAGACCAAACTGATAGAGTGCCTCAGCGTAGAGGTTGTTCCACTCCACACCGCATCCTACCTTAAGACCTACCTCGGGATGCTTCAGATACCTGTAGTTGCCCGAAACACCCAACGACAGATAAGGACCGATGAATGGCAGTATGGCAATATTGTTCTCTGCCGTGACACCATATTTAATCAGCACAGGTATTTCAAGGTAGTTCAGATGGCCATCAGGAAGATTGGGGTCAAAAGCATCAACCTTGCTCGATTTCAAGTCCTTACCACCACGCTCCGAGTAGTACAGACCACTCTCAAGGAAGACCGGGGCTGAATCGGAAACACGGAGACCAACAACACCACCAAGCACAAAACCGGTGCGGCCTTTGTCTGACTCGATATCACCACTGATACTGCTGAAATTCACACCAAGACGAACACCCCAGTAAAGATGCTCCTCATCGAGTGAGAAACCGCCGCTGCTGAACTGTGCGAACGAAGGTGCAGCAAACATACACGCTACGATAGCAATCAAAAATTTCTTCATAATAATACTATTTTAGATTAAAACCATTGAAGTTTTGATTATTTTTTGCAAAGTAAAGGTTTTTTTTTGACTTCACAAAATGATTGGGCAGAAAAATGTCATATAAAAGGAATATAGACCAGCGTCTCTCCCCCTTAAACTCCCCTTTTTACTACCATAAGTTGAGCGAATGCAAAACATGAACAACAATTTCGTCGAAATTATCCCCGCATTTCGTCGAAAACCATTTTGTGACACGTCCTCCCTACCCTACCTTTGCATGCAGAAAATCAAAAGTCACAACTGTGTGACCGTAAAAATCAACCTCACAAGCAACCAAAACACAAAAAAACCATATGAAACAGACTGGAAAGTACCTCAGGTCTCTGGCAGCCATCATCATGATGCTCGTTTGCTCGGTGGCTTTCGCCCAATCCACCGTAGTGAAAGGAACCGTAAAGGACAAGAACCTCGGTGAGGGCGAATCGTTCGCCACCGTAAGAATATTCCCCACCGGAAAGTCGGAGGGGGCTATCGCCATGTTCCTCACCGATGCCGACGGCAATTTCAACCAGAAGGTGGAAGGCAAGGGCACCTACGACATCGTCATCAGTAGCGTGGGAAAGGAAGACATCAGGCAGAGCATCACCATCGGCAGCAGCAACGACCTTGACCTCGGCACTATCTATATGAGTGAAGATGCACAGACACTCGCAGGAGTGGAGGTCGTGGCACAGAAACCTCTGGTGAAAATGGAGGTCGACAAGATGACCTACAGGGTAGAAGACGACGTGGACTCCAAGTCGGCTACTGTGCTCGACATGCTGCGCAAGGTGCCCATGGTGTCGGTCGACGGTCAGGATAACATCACCGTGAATGGCTCTTCGGCTTTCAAGGTATATGTCGACGGCAAACCCAACGTGATGTTCTCAAGCAATCCCTCGATGATTTTCAAGAGCATGCCCGCATCTATGGTGAAGACTATTGAGGTGATCACCAACCCTGGTGCCCGGTTTGATGCCGAAGGGGCTTCAGGTGTGCTCAACATCGTGATGAACAGGCAGATGATGGGCGGTGCCCCAGGCGCTCCCGGTGCTCCCGGTGCCATGCCCAGCGCCGACGGCTACAACGGCACGATAAGGGCTTCTGTGGGAAATAGGTCACTCGGCGGTGGTGTGATGCTGAGCGGACAGAAAGGCAAGTTCTCATACAGCGCCAACGTGATGGAGAACTATTCGAAACCAGGAGCCACCGTAGTGGAAATGGAACAGCAGAACGGTGCCACCTCCATCCTCACCACAGCCTCGACGAAGGCCCGTGTGCCCTTCACCCTCGGGAGCATGAGCCTTGGCTACGACATCGATGCCATGAGTTCAGTCAATGCCACCTTCTCGCTCACCAGCCTGTCGCTGCGCAACAACGGACTCACCACCACTCAGATGCTCTTTGGACAGGGCAACAACGGATTCAGTTACGACAACAATATGAAGATGAAGAACGGGCGCACCTCGTTTAGTGCCAACCTCGACTACCAACGCTTCTTCAACCCCGAGCGAACGAAGTCAATCATCGTGACTTACCAACTGAGTCTCAGTCCGTCGAAAATCGAACAGCGCAACGACTTTGATGATGTGGACAACACACTCATCGACCTCACCGACCGTTTCTCCAAAGTGAAAGACAACACCACCGACCACACCGTGCAGGTAGACTACACCACCCCGCTGGCCACCGGCCAGACCTTCAACACGGGTGCCAAACTGATGACTCGCAAGGCGACCTCCGACTCGAAATACTACCTCGACGACGTGTTCGACAACAACCAGAGCCTCGACTACGAATACCGCAACACCATCCTCGCCGGCTACACCGAGTATGAAGGTTCGTTCAACAAGTTCAGCGCCAAGGCAGGCCTCCGCTATGAGCACACCTGGCAAGACGTGGAGTACCATTTCGGCAACGGCACCAACTTCTCCAAAAACTATGGATGCCTCGTTCCATCTGCCAGCGTGTCGTTCTCACCCAGCATGACCAGCAATATCGGCCTGACCTACAACATGCGCATCTCACGCCCGGGTATCACCTACCTTAACCCCTACGTCGACCACAGCGATCCCAACAGCCTGAGTTATGGCAACACCAACCTCGATGTGGAGAAATCCCACAACATCGCACTGGTCTACAACTTGTTCACTCCAAAACTGATGATGAACGTCAACCTGCACTACAACTATACGGGCAACGGCATCGAGCAGTACAGTTTCTACGACAACAACTTGCTCAACACCACCTACGGCAATATCGTAGAGCGCTCGCAAACCGGCGTCAACGTGTTCGCCAACTGGCTGGCACTGAAGAATACCCGACTCTTCATGAACGGAAGCCTCAACTACACCGACATGCGCAGCGACAACGTGAGTTCTACCAACCATGGATGGCAAGCACAGGCAATGATGGGCATCCAGCAGACACTGCCCCTCGACCTGAAACTGAGCACCTACCTCATCACCTCGAGCAGAACCAAGACGCTGCAAGGCTATACCAGCGGATTCAACATGCTCACCGCCAGCCTCTCAAAGACATTCTTCAACGACAAACTCTCTGTCAGTCTGTCGGCAATGACAGGACTCTCCAGCGGAGGTGACTTGAAAATCGAAAGTTACAGCAGCGGTACAAACTTCTCGCAGCGCTCCTCTATCAAAGTGCCTATGAGCGGACTGACGCTCAGCGTAAGTTACACCTTCGGCAAGTCGAACTTCAGAACCAAGCAACACGTATCTAAAGTGACCAACGACTATATCGAACAACAGTCACAGGGCGAAATGCTCAACAATGCTGGCAGCGGAACGGGCGCTGGTGCTGGTGCCGGTGCAGGAGCAGGAATGGGAACAGGCCCGATGTAAGAAATCATTAACTCATTACTCAACTATTCTTTCTAACTCAGGGTGTGCCGAAAAGTGGCGGCTGGCAACTACCGGCATTACACTTCAGGCACACCCCTTTTCAATTACACCATCAATGAGAAAAGCCATGAGGCACATGCGTCGCTTGAACTCCTGAAACTTGACTGAGCAATGGCTTAAAACCCGAAATACAACTTTTTTCATCCAACTATCAAAGACTATCAGATATTTTATTTATTTTTGCACTATGAAGCGAATAACAAAGAAAGACTGGTTGCTGCTCCTGATGCAGTTGTCGATTTGGGCAATGATGTTGTTGCTGCCCACAGTGACCGCTATCCTCACCACACGTGACACATCGGCGGCATTGGCATCGATGCGTATCACATGGTTCAACCTGCAGTCGCCATTCATTCTCTACTTCGTCAATTTCTACCTGCTTTGGAGGTTCCTGTTCGACAAGCGCCATTACAAAACCTTCGTTCTGGTGAACTTCATCCTGTTTGCCTGTCTCAACTACGGATTCTTCATCTTCAGAAACTACCACAACCCGCAGGGAGTGGAAATGCCACCCAACTGGTGGATTGGAATGATGGCGGGCATGTTCGTATACTTCTTGCTCAACTGTGCTGCCGTCACCGTGGCCATCGCCATACGCCATTTCCTGAAGACAAGAGAAGTGATGCGGCATCTCGAAGAAGAGAAACGTAAGAACGTGGAGGCCGAACTGGCATGGCTGAAAAACCAAATCAACCCACATTTCCTCTTCAACACGCTCAACAACATCTCAAGCCTCACCCAAATCGACCCCGACGGCGCACAGGATGCTATCGCTCAGTTGAGCGACTTGCTGCGCTATGCTATCTACAAAACCGACAAACCGCTCGTACCCATCGCAGGCGAAGTGGAATTCATGCGCAACTATATCGGCCTGATGCAACTCCGCTGCAACGAGAAGACCGTGGTAAACACCTCATTCAACATTACCGACAATCAGATGGAGGTGGCTCCCCTGCTCTTTATCTCGCTGATAGAGAACGCCTTCAAACATGGCGTGAGCAGCAACAAGCCTTCACATATCGATATCCGTGTGGAAGCCAAAGACAATGCCCTGTCGTTTGTATGCGACAACACCAACTACCCCAAAACCGATGTCGACCGAAGCGGCAGTGGCATAGGACTGGAAAACACACGCCGACGTCTGGAACTGATGTATCACGACAGGTACACCTGGGAACAGACTCTCGACAACGACATCTACCATGTTAAAATCAACATAAAACCATGAGACCCCTCACCTGTATCATCATCGACGACGAGCCGTTGGCCGTGAAACTCCTTGAGTCGTTTGTCACCAAAACCCCAGGACTTGAACTGGTAGCCTCGTTCACCGACTCAGTGGAAGCCATCGCAAAAGTGAAGGAAAATGCACCCAACCTGCTTTTCCTCGACATACAGATGCCCGACATCAACGGCATGGAACTGGCCCGGATGATACCACCCGAGACACGCATCATCTTCACCACCGCATTCCAGGAGTTTGCACTGGAGAGTTATGAGGTATCGGCGCTCGACTTCCTCCTCAAACCCATCCGCTACAACAAGTTCCTCGCAGCCGTGGATAAAGCACGCGCATGGTACAATCACACCGAAACTCCCGAAACCACGCCGGAAAGCAACACCAACAACACCATCTTCATCAAAGTCGACGGTGAATTCCGACAAATCGCTTTCTCCGACATCCTGTATATAGGCGGAATGAAAGACTATGTGATGTTCTATCTCGAAGGCGAGCGAAAACCACTCATCACTCACCTCACCATGAAAGCCGTGGAAGACCTGCTGCCCGAAGGACAGTTCATGCGCGTACACAGGTCGTATATCGTGGCACTAAATAAAATCCGAAGCGTCGACCGCAATGACTGCATCTATATCGGCGATGAAATCATCCGCGTCACCGAAGCCTACCGCGAGCAATTCTCCAACTACCTGAAATCAAGGTTCCCGGGATAGTATCCCATTGTTGCAGAAAACCATTTGCAGCAGATGTGTTTCCCATATCCATCACACCTGTTCTGTACCATAACATATATATAACCTTTGCTTCCATGAAATCACTCATAGCCTTTGTTTTAGCACTGTCCATATCACTCAACGGATATTCACAATCGAAAAATGGCAAAGACAGCCAACGACTCCTAAAAACTGTCGAGATTTGCGCAAGTGGCAATCATGAAAGCAACGACATTCAATTCCTGCGTGAAAGTGCCAAAACGTTCAACCTCAACGAATTAACCCAACTTGCAGATATCCGTTCCCAAAAAGTACTCGATATCAGAGACAGTTGTCTTTTATCTGCCTTGGATGCCCTCCTTCTATTGTCCTGCGAAAAATATGGAAAGATTTCACACGAAGCCATCACATGCAGAAGATATGTGGTTGCCGGCTATTCCAGTTACAATTGGGACAAATCCATGGAGATGGCTTCTGCCAATCATGACATGGCTATCAAACTGGCTGGCCAATATCCCAAAGACCAACGCATCCAACTGTTGAAACACCTCACACGTCTCGATGTCATCAACCTCAGCACCTGGAGAGACCCTGACAACCCTACTTATTGGGAAGAAGTAACAAAAATAGAAAAGGATGTTTCACCATATCTCAAAAATCCCAACAACCTTGATGCCGACCTCATTGATATCTGCAAGGGCATCGCAAATGTCAAGTCGATGGGTACCACTCATGCATTTTGCCTGAATGCCATCTCCGCCAAGATATTTCCGAATGAAACTACATTCCCCGTACGGGAGATAAACGGTGTCATATCCGATGCAGAAGGCATATATGAAAGTGTATATGAAAGCAGCAAACACCTTTGGGGAGAAAATGACTGCCGCACACAGATGAACAAACTGCAATTGAATAGGTTTAGGATTATTAATGTATTGGGCACATACGATGAACTATACCAAAAAGCAGACGAAATATACCAATGGGCAAAGGATTATTTACCCGAAGACGACATATTCACCATTGAAGCCATGCTCTGCAAAGGCGATTGCGACGTTATCTTCGCAGAACGCAAGGAAGAAGCAGAAGCGATGGCCTCTTGCCTTGAAAAGGTAAAAACATTCTATGGCGAACAGACAGAAGAATACTTGGGGTATCTCTATCGCATTTTCAGCCAGATGCAACGCATCAACATGGCTCAGGCATCGGTAACAGGTGACGAGATGGTGGCTCTTGCCAAGCGTCTGTTTCAAGACCAGCCCGACACCTATGCCCAGTATCTTTTGGCTATCATCAATTTCAACCTGGCCATATACGCCGAAAACCCTGAAGCATTCAACAACAGATGGGGAGAATTGATTTCCTTGTATCTTGACAACCATAGCGCCACTTGGCCGTCAATATATTTTGGCCGCTCCTTGGCTGAGACTTATGACACATATTTGTCGCAGCCCGATATGGCAGCCGACATATATAGGATTTCTCTTGAAGACATGCGACAACTGATGGGCGACGACGACCCGTTCTATGCATGCAGCCATTACCAATACGCTCAATACCTCTCGTCTTCTGTCGATTCGACCAAAAGGCAGCAAACAATACCAGTATGCAAGGATATGCTCAAGATGTACAGCCAAAACGGTTTTCCAAAAGGTATGGTGTATTGTACGCTCAGCGACTTCTATCTCTCTGAAGGCCAGATAGAAGAAGGCTTGCAAACGCTTCGTGACGGCATTTCAGCATGCACAGACAAAGAAGAAGACACATGGCGAAACCACATGCAGACACGCCTGGGCTACCAACTGCTACAAACCAATTTCGATAACACCACGACTCTTGAGGCCAAACAATTGTTCGACGAGGCCATTCCCTTTTTCATGGAAAATAGGGCTGAAATGTGGGGAACATTCCTTGAGGGATATTACCATATCGCTTACTATTATTTATTGAATGGCCGTAGTGAAGAGGCAGAGAGCCTTTTGCTTGAAGGAATGGCCCACCATGATTCCCTCTATGGTGCATACGACAATACATATATGGATCTGACTTCTACGCTATTGTTTCTCTATACCAATATCACGAATGATAACGACAAGGCAGAAAGCCTCATTTCCACGACATTGAACAATATGCGGGATAACCCTTCTTTCTCTTTGCATGGATACATGATATCCATGTTGTGGGAGAAATACTATTATCTATTGAGAGTAAAAAATGATGACCTTGTCATGCAAATGAGTACACTCAACGACATCATCAACGAATATGTCATCATGAGTAAATTGGGCAATTGGAGCAGCGAACAGACCTTGGAAAGAGCAGCAACCGTCCTGTTCGAATACAGCAATATTTTTCCCCAGATTTACAACTTCCAACAGAAAGTAGATTCCTGGTCGTCTGACCCTTTCTATGCTGACTATGCATCCAGCGCACAAAAAACTATAAACACTCTTAAAACATCATTAAGCGAGCAAATCGTCCCCTTGTATTTTGATTTGGAAAATCTCTACAAGGCGAAGAGCACTTCCTATCTTGATGACGCACGAACCTATTTCTTATACAATAGTATCTCAAAATATTATCTCTATTTGGAAAACGATGCTGATAAAGCAGAATCATATATCTTGCCACTGACACATTCAGCAAACGAACTGCTCAGATTCCATGCGCTACGTGACCTGGCTAACATGAAATACGGACAGCAGGATTTCGCACAGTCGTGGGAGTATTTGAAAGCGGCAAGGCAACTTTCCGACAATCATCCAGGATGGATTACCGGTCCTTCAGCAAAAGCGAACTTCACGATAGAACAATTATCTATTTGCATGAGAAGCAATGCTTATTCGGAAGCCATACCACTTGCCCAGGAGTATTTCAGTCTGGTGCAAACCATGATACAACAGAACTTCGACTTGCTTACCCAAGCAGAGCGGGAATCGTTCGTCAATCTATATGGCGCTGGTGGAACAGGATTGCTGTCACTACTCCCCCATTTCAAGGAGCAGTTGGCTGACGAAGCCTATAATGCCGCATTGGCTGAAAAGGGATTGCTGCTTCGCGCTTCCGAACGAATCCATAACGCCATCCACCAGAATGCCGACGAGGCCTTGAAATTGAAAATGGAAAGACTCGACCTGCTAAGGTCTGAAATCCAGAAAATCAACTTACAATTAAATATCCAACAAAACATCGATGCCGAGACCAAGAGATTCACACAACTTACCGAAGAGATAGAGTCATTGGAACGCGACATCAACCGGTCTGTTAATACGCAGTTGCTTCCTAAACCAAACCCACAATGGCAACAGGTGCAGCAAGTGCTTCAAGTGGGAGAGGCCGCCATAGAATACGTGTTCTCCGACTCCATTCTCGGTGCTTTGGTACTATTTCCACAAGGTAACCCAAAATATGTGCAACTGCAAGACATTTCGCAGATGTGTGAGGGATTGTCTCAAATGCAATCTCTCCCGCTGCGTGTCAAAATACGGAAACTTTACGAAGAAGACCAATTGAGACTCTATGACCATTTGTGGAAGCCCATAGAAGAAGTCCTTCAAGATGTCACGTCCGTATACTTCTCCCCTTCGGGATTTCTCAACGAACTCGCTTTCTCTGCTTTTCGACGGGATGACGGCAGTTATCTGATCGACCGCTACAACCTTCATCAACTGCTGTCTACCGGCGACTTGATTGACATTCGCCAGCATTCTTCTGCCCAACCTCTACAATCTGCCATCATTTACGGAAAGGTATTCTATAGTGATGCTCATGAGCAATTGGCGCAGCAGTTCTCAACATCTATCCACCCGGAATACACCGATACGCTTAACGAGCGTGGGGCTATTTCCGATGACAGAGAGCCTTTCGGCTATCTTCCTTACACAGAGCGGGAAGTGGAAAATGTGTGTCAGGAACTGAACAACAACAATGTCAGCGTAACACGATTGACAGGACATCTCGCCTCAGAGCAAAGCCTCCATGAGATAAGTGGCAAGAGCCCTGATGTGATTCATCTTTCCACACACGGCTTTTTCGTCGCCAAAGACAAGGATGTATCTGAAATTAAATATTTCGACCGTTTCCCCCTAATCAAGTTTTCCAGTATGCAGCGGTCAGGACTGGCGCTTACCAACGCCAATGCAACCTGGCTGGGCGACGAAAGCAAGAGAGAGGAAGAGGATGGAATCCTCACCGCCAACGAAGTGGCAAAACTCGACTTGAGTACAACCCGACTTGCTGTCCTCTCGGCATGTCAGTCGGCTGTAGGCTTCTACACCACTGACGGTGTGTTTGGCATTCATCGAGGATTCAAACAGGCAGGGGTGCATTCCATCATCGGGACTTTATGGAACGTGAACGACAGAAGCACTTCCTCACTGATGAGTTCTTTCTATCGACTATGGCTATCTGGTCTTTCCATGCAAGAATCTATGAGCCAATCCATCAAGCAATTGAGAAAGGACTTCCCTTCACCCTATTTCTGGGCACCTTTTGTGTTGATTGATGCAGAAAATTAAGTGGTTTATCTTCTAAATGCAGATTTTTGTATATATTTGCAGCAAATTGTGCCTTCATGGCCATTTCACAGATGATTAATGAGAGTCTGATGGTCACTGATGGTGTGATGAGGAAAGATTGGAAATGTATCATTCTCTCAACTATCGATAATAAAGGAAAGATAGGACTCCTATAATTTCCGTGAGTTGGGCGAATGCGACTGCTTGCAGATAAACTCTGCGAATAAACTTGAAAAAAGATGACGAGAAAGACATTAATGTGCCTGCTGCTTTTTGCCGTGGCTATCCTGCCGTCGCATGCCGTACTGAAAGAGGCCGACCTGCCCAGTACGCTGTCTATCCTGCGACAGGAACTGACAGACTACTATTCTACCCTACAGGCTGAGGCTGAAAGTCACAAAACCTTCCGCAACCAGATTATCAGCGACCTCATTAGCATCTCCATGCGCAGCAACCAAAGCGCGCTGATGCTCTACTCGCAGAAGCCAGACTATGTGTTCGACCTCACCTATGCCTGCAACGAGGTAACCAATCTCTACCGCGACTACCACGACAAAATCATGCCTTTCCGCTCAAGTATCAACAACATCGACATCGAAATTGCCCGTTACGACAGTCTGGTAACCAACCTCAACAAGATGCCGGTGAGGAGCCTCTCCGAACGTGCCGCCATCGACCGAAACGTATGCCTCACGCTCGCCGTGTGCATCGAGCGCACACTGAAGGAGAACCGGCAGAACATGAGCGACTACATCAACATCTATCAAACCACAGAAAATCAACTCAGTGCCCTCAACGACTATGCCAACCTGCGATACAACGAGATCCAGAACAGCATCTTCGTCAACCGTGGGGAAAACTACCTTAGCATCCTGTCACATCTGGGCAACCACCTCTCGAAAACCACGGAGACGGTAAGAGATAAATACGAACCCCATCAAAAGGTCGAATCGCAGTGGGACAGCCGCATGATTATCTGGCTCTTCCTCACAATGGGCATCTTCGGACTGGCTGCCATCCTTGTGGGCTATATAGGGGCCAGATTCCTCATTCCCAAACGATTGCAAACAAAAGGATTCATACAGAAACGGTCGCTCATCATCATCACCGCTGCCGTCCTCTTCTTTGCCGTCGCACTGCAGATCATCAGGGTGACATGGAGTCAGAACTTCTATATCATGGCAAGCAGCCTGCTCACACAATACGCCTGGCTGCTCGGCGTGATACTCCTCTCACTGCTGGCACGTGTTGAAGCCACACAACTGCGAAACGCACTGCGCATTTATGCCCCATTGCTCGTCATAGGGTTCATCGTCATTACCTTCCGCATCATCCTGATTCCCAACGAACTGGTGAATATGGTATTCCCTCCGTTGCTACTGCTTTGCGCCCTCTGGCAGTGGTGGGTCATCCGACGCTACAACCACAACATCCCGCGTTCCGACATGTTCTACACCTATTTGTCACTGGTGGTCTTCATCGTGGCAGTGGGCGCGTCGTGGATGGGATACACCCTCATGAGCGTGCAGTTGCTCATTTGGTGGATTATGCAACTCACCTGCATTCTCACCATCACCTGCCTGAGGTCATGGATAAAAAACTATGGACACCGCCACCAGTTCGAGGAGAAACCCATCACAGAGTCGTGGTTCTACGACCTGCTCTATAGCGTATTGTTGCCTTCGCTCGCCGTGGTGTCGGTGCTGCTGTCCATCTTCTGGGCTGCCGCCGTGTTCAACCTCACCGAAGTCACATGGAAGGTGTTCACCTATAAGTTCATCGAATCACCCAACGTCACCATCAGCGTGCTCAACATCGCCATCGTTGTCATCCTGTGGATGGTCTTCTCCTATATCAACCGCACGGCGAAAGCATTGCTCAAACACCATTACATGATCAGCGACCCCATTTCGGCAGAGAGCCGGTTCGTCATGGGAAAGAATATCATACAGGTGCTGGTTTGGGGATTGTGGCTCATCACCTGCCTCGCCATCTGCCATGTCGACAACACCTGGCTCGTGGTGGTCTCAGGAGGACTTTCTGCAGGTATGGGCTTCGCATCAAAAGACATCATCGAGAATATCTACTATGGCCTGTCTCTCATGGCAGGACGCATCAAGGTGGGCGACTGGATCGTGTGCGACGGCATTCGTGGAAAGGTCAACTCCATCAGTTACACCAGCACGATGCTCGAAGCCATCGACGGCTCGGTAATCGCCTTCCAGAACAGCCAACTCTTCAACAAGAACTACAAGAACATGACGAAGAACCATGGCTACGAGATGCATCTCCTCAACGTGGGGGTGGCCTATGGCACCGATATCGACCGCTGTCGCCAACTGCTGGTGGAAGAGGTGTCAAGACTCGACTTCATCGACAAGGAACATAGCGTGCAGGTGGTACTGCGGGAGTTCGGAGAAAGCAGCGTCAACCTGCAGTTGTTGGTATGGGTGCCTGTGCTCACACAGTATGTGAACGACTGCGAAATCCTGGAATGTGTCTACAACACGCTCAAGGACAACGACATATCCATTCCTTTCCCACAGCGCGACCTGCATATCATAAGAGATATGGCAACAGACCAAGCGATATCATCTCCTGCGTGACCTTGGCAGGAAAGGCTGATTTTACACAAGCCGTTTTCTTTTTTATGGCGTACTGAAGACATTTTCAAAAAAAATGTCTAATTTTGCCACGCAATAGAATCAGCATTGACCATGATAAAGAAAACTGTATTAGACTATAGATACCTTGTAGTGTTATTGTTTCTCCTGTGCGGATGCCTTTTCACCCCACTGAATGCAACAACCCTTACCCTGACAACGAAGAAAGGGGCTACTCCTTTTCTCACGTTCAAAGCCCTTTGGGAAGAACAGGGAAACAACGTGGAAAACTTCACACTCCTCACCCCGGTCTCAGAGACATCTATCGAGGCTATCACCCCACTGCTGAAGAAAGCCCTCAAGGTGAAAGAAGAGGTCGACTTTGGCGATACGCTTACCGTGGGAAATATCCTCACCACCTTGCAGAAAGCGAGATATGGGGCCAAAGCCAACGAGAAGAATGACTTCCTCGGAATCCAATACAGCACCTCGTCGGCTGATTTCGACAACTACCTGCAACAATACCCCAACTCAAAATATGCCAACGAGGCAAACGACCGAAAGGCATGCTTCGAAGAGTGGGAGAAATGGCTCACTGCCGTGAGAACCGACAACAGAAGTGACTATGAGGCATTTGTAGAATGCTGCAGCAACCATGAGCCATGCACTGCCGACGGCTGCGAGGACATCAGCCTCTCCAACCACCAACGCGCCAAAGCCGTCGCTGCATGGTATGCCCTCAGCGACCGCTCCGATGGCTCCAATTACGCCATCTACAACGACTATGCCACATTTATTGAGGAATATGGTGCTTTGGGGGTGTTCACCAAAGCCGCTAACGACAGTTTGGCATTGAACAAAGACAAATTCGACTGGCAAGTGGCAACCACCTCACATACCTTGACAGCCTACCAGACCTATCTGGCTGAACATGCCAACGGCCGCTATGCATGGTTCGCCGAAGACTTCGTCGAACAAATGACGCTGTGGGAGAGTGCTACTGCCAGCCAACAGTATGCCGACTATTGCGCCTATTACCACCAATTCCCCGATGGACTTTATGCCGCTGAGGCCGTCGAGAAGGTCAAGGCTTTTGAGACAGGCGACTGGACGGCAACGAAGAAGAAGAACACGCTTGCTGCCTACGAGAAATTCGTGGCACAATATCCCAATGGCTATTATGCCAACGAGGCACAGAACAAAATCACTGAAATACGCCTCGCCCCATACCTGAAGGAAGCACCGTCGTTCAACTCCATCTCTCATGTGGGGTTCTATTCTCATCCGGGATTCTCGCTCATCTGCCTCGGCAACATCGACAAGAACAACAAGATGACCATCTCGCTGAAAGGCCCTACAGGATTCAGCAAAACCCTTGCTCCAAGAAAATACGAGTGGGTAAGGGTGCGCAACGGCAGTTACAAGATTCTTGTGCAGGCAAGCAAGACTGAGAACTGGTGGGGCAACGCCACCTTCGAAAACAAAATGTATGCGGGGGCATGGTCTACCTACACCAACACTTTGTTTGGTGTGCAGAAAGTGACCAACAAAGACGAAGAGGCCCTCCAGAAAATGAGAGAGGACATCTCGGCAAAAGCAGCCGAAGAGGAAATCAACACCAAAAAGTATATCCTGGGAATTGAGGATTAACCCATAGTCCATCAGGATATCCATCTCATTCTCGCCCACACCAAGGCATGTCCCGTATACTGCTGTATCACAGCAGTTACCACTGTAACCTTTTCTTTATCACCATGCAATCGTTTGCACGCATTTCGGCGTGCATTCTACTTGTTGTTGGCAACAACGATTCATAAAAAGCAGTACATTTGTCGAAAATTTGTCAACTACCAATCATCATGAGAACCAAACTTTTAGCACTTCTTTTCATGCTTACCCCTGTAGGCCTATTGGCGCAAGGGTGGCCAGCCAACTATGGCGGTGTGATGCTGCAGGGATTCTATTGGGATTCCTACAGCGAGACGAAATGGGTAGACCTGACCAACCAGGCCGATGAACTCTCCAAATATTTCAGTCTCATCTGGGTGCCCAACTCTGGAATGACGTCTGGTTTCTATCACAACAACAACAGTATGTCGATGGGCTACGATCCCTGCTTCTGGCTCAACCACAACTCGTGTTGGGGAACGGAGGAGCAGTTGCGCACGATGATCAGTACTTTTAAATCAAAAGGCACAGGCATCATCGAAGATGTGGTCATCAACCATAAGAACGGGTTATGGAACTGGTGCGACTTCCCTGAAGAGACCTGGGAAGGGCATGGTACGATGACGTGGAGCCTCGCCGACATCTGCCTCGGCGATGACGGAGGCGCTACCGAAGCCCACGGCGATGCCATCACCGGCAACTACGACACAGGCGACGATTTTGGCGGCTACCGCGACCTCGACCACACCAGCGCAAACGTGCAGAAAAACGTGAAACTCTATCTCGATTTCTTGCTCAACGACCTGGGTTACGCTGGTTTCCGCTACGACATGGTAAAGGGGTATGGTGCACAGTATACCAAACTCTATAACGAAGATGCCGAACCCACCTTCTCGGTAGGCGAATATTGGGACAGCAAAGACAATATCTACCGCTGGGTCGATGCCACCGACAAGACTTCCGCAGCCTTCGACTTCGGACTGAAATATACCATCAACTCCGCCTTCGGCAGCAGCAACTGGAGTGCGCTGAGCGACAAGGGAATGGCTGCCGACATCAATGGCTACAGCCAGTATTCCGTGACCTTCGTCGACAACCACGACACCTACCGCAACTACGACCGACTGGGCAACAACGTATTGGCTGCCAATGCCTTCCTCCTTGCCATGCCGGGCACCCCGTGTATCTTCTGGCCTCACTGGACTGCCTACAAGAACGAACTGAAGAAGATGATCAAGGCGCGTCAGGCTGCGGGCATCACCAACACCAGCAGCATCGTAGAACAGCATGAGCAAGGTGGTGGCTACGTGACCAAGGTGGAGGGCAGCACAGGAAAATACGTGCTCGTCATCAGCGGTTATGTGACCGACTATGACACCGACGGTTTCGTGGCTGTCTCCACAGGCACCGCCGCCAACCCCAACTATGCGTTTTATGTGAGCGACAACGTTGACCTGGGTGACCTCACCGCCATGCCACAGGTGACCATGGCATCGGGCAACTACTACCCCACCGTGAGCACCACGCTGAGTGCATCAAAGGATGGCGCTACCCTCGTCTATACCACCGATGGCAGCGAGCCTACCGCTACCAATGGCACGCAGACAACCAGCAGCGTCGACTTCACCTTCGACCAAACGACCACCCTCAAAGCGGGCATCCTCTATGAAGGCGAGGTCATCAACATCGAGGAGTTCACCTACAACATCAGCCAGTCGGCACTGCGCATCTACGCCCGAAGCCTGAGCGATGCCCAGATGTATTTCTATACCTACGATGGTGCCGAAGTGAATGGCTCATGGGGAGAAGGCAACATCATCAACAATACAACAGTCATCGATGGCAAGACGTGGTATTACTTTGACTACGACCTGAAGACGTATCCCAATCTCCGTATCATCGTGAGAGACGGCAACGGCAACCGCTATCCTGCCGACGGCCAACCGGGCGTGCCCATCGACGACATCAAGGAGGAGCCTTATATCATCCTCAACGGAAACAGCATCAACACCTACAACGAGGAGGAATTGGATGCCTTCGGTACTTACTATTTGGTGAGCAACGAACTGACTGGCGGCGAAAAACTGGAGTCGTTCAAGTTCCAGAACGTGCGCCGCCGTGACGCGGGAGAGCAACTCGATGCCAACTTGTTCTCACTGACCATCAACGACCACGACATCCCTTCTGGAGGCATGACCTATTATGTGGCGGGCATCGACGAGAACGGCACGGAGGTGACCTACCGTCCCTACTCCAACTATGGCCTGGCAATGAATGCCAATGACAACAAGTACAACGACCAGGACGGCAATACCCGTGAGACACCTTCTTACCAGAGTTACGACGACTGCAAGCGGCAGAACAGCAACGTCTTCACGCTGGAAAAAGGCAAGGCTGCTTCCTACTCCTGGACGCTCAACACAGGGGCATCAGGCAATGTCGGCGTGGATGCGGAATGGCACTACGACGAGAACAAGTGGTATGGCTATCCTTATGGCAAATATAGCGTGGCACTGAACCTGAACCAGAGCATCAGCGACGATGCCGACGGATTCTACCTCTTCGGAAATCTCCAATGGGATGACAACCAAGGCGACTGGGTGTGGGAAGCCCAGAAAGACGAGAAGTTCAAGTTTGTGCGCGACGAAGCCCAGACCGACAGCATCGTCTATTACGTTGACGTGAGCAATGAGGGACATCCGTTCAAGAATCTCTATCTCACCATAGCCCCCAGCACGCTGCTCGACACTCCCATCAGCAACTGGACAAACACCGAGTGGAGCAAGGCTATCCGCATGATGGCTCCCGCCGACCGCAACGCCATCGCCCTCTCGGGCGGCCTCACGGTGCCCGATGTCTATGGTGTGGGCAACAAAAACCAGGCGTTCAATCCAGAGATTGACGCTGACGTCTATGACAGTTACCGCCTCTACATCAACCTCACCTCGGCTACCTATGGCGTCATCTTCAAGACCCATCCCTATCTCGTGGGAACTGCCGTGGGCAAGGACTTCGCCACACCCGACGAGGCCATCGCCCTGGAATGGGACGACCAAGAGGAATGCTACAAATACAAAGGCGAGTTCACCAACGGCGGCGAGATGAGGTTCATCATCAACAAGTCGTATAAACTCAACTGGAGCGAGGACAGCGAGGTGGCTGGCAGCAGCACCGTCGACGGCGACTACTACAACCATGTGGCCTACGACACCAAGGGCAACGAGAGCGAAAGCCAACTCAGCGGCAGCCGCATCGCCTTCAACTTGCCCACAGGCACCTATACCCTTCGGTTCTATATGGGTGAAGACGGCGCCGACTCCTACTATACCCTGAGCCGCGACATCCCCATGCGCAACATGACATATATCAGCAGTGCCAGCGGTGAGAAATACGGTGAGATAGTAGAGAGCACACGCACCATCGATGGCATAACCTACAAGTCAGCAACGTCATGGGCAGACAACGTAGCATACGCCAAGCCAGCGAATGTGGACGTGTATGTCGTGACAGGACTCGACCAGAGTGGCGACATCTACAAGGTCATCCTCAAGAAACTCGACACCGACTTCATCCCCGCCAACACGGGTGTGCTGCTCTTCTCGCAAGACGCGCCGGAGAACGGAACCGACCGCAACCTCCTCGTTGAGGCCACGGGCTACGCCACGCCAAATGCCGGCTACGACGGCAACGACAACATACTGAAGGCAGTCATCACGCCGCTCTTCCTCCCTGGCACGGTGACAGGCAGCGACGGCAAAGTGGCACGCCGCAACTTCACCTTCGGTTACTACCGCGTGAAGCCTTATGCCGAGGGAACCACCACCCGTGGCAACTATGCCTACTACCTGGGATTCTGGCGCTCAAGTGTATCTGCCACCGACAACCCCGCCGACCATATGTCGAGTGCTAACATGGCGTACCTGTCGCTCACTCCCGAGGAGTACGGCACCAGCGAACTGGGTCTTTATGATGCGCCAGGCAATCCCGCTGAAGCGCCATATATCCACTTCACTTTCGATGATAGTCCCGTGGGCATCACCACGATACAGGAGACTTCAACTTCCGACAATGGCTATTACACCTTGCAGGGGGTGAAGATCAACCGCCCCATTTCAAAGGGTATCTACATTCACCAAGGCAAGAAAATCATTTTCAAGTAACATGAAGGAGGACATCAATATGAGAACTTACGAAAAACCCGTAACAGATATCCTGGTTTTGCTGCCCTATACCATCCTCGGTGTGAGCGACGGCAACGATCCCAACCGCGACAACGACGATGAGGAGGGTGGAACAATGGGCAACACCGGTTTCTTCGATGACTTTGGCTACAGTGGCAACAGCCGACTTTGGGATGAATGACTCACACCTGCCCCTATCAATGCATCAGCCCCATGCCGTCTGGCATGGGGCTGATGCGTATGTTATACCGACTTTCGCAGGTGAGGAAAGCACATTTTGACTTCTGAAAGTTGAACTATGCGACACTTGATTTTTCAATCGGGCGAAACTGGCCCCATGAACAATTCCAACGTTCCTCCGCCAACGATGTCTTGATAGTCGATGAAGCATGAGGCATGCCGGCGCCCATTGAGCAATGCGCGCTGCACATAGATATTCTGCGCGCTGTTGTCGTGAACGATGACACGAAACGTCTTTCCGTTGCCCACATCTATCTCCACGCTGTCGAAGAGCGGAGAACCGATGGCATATTTGCCCCCTGCCGGCTCCACCTGATAGAGTCCCATGGCAGAAAGCACATACCATGCCGACATCTGTCCCACATCCTCATTGCCACACAGTCCGTCGGGCTGGTCGTGATACATCTCTCCCATCACCTTCCTCAGCAAGGGCGCTGCCTTCCATGGCATACCCATATAATGATAGAGATAGATGACATGATGGCTGGGCTCGTTGCCATGGGCATAATGTCCGATGAGGCCCGAGATGTCGGGAGAGGCGTCCTCGCCAAGGTCACCTTCTACCACGAAGAGCGAGTCGAGTTTCTCTACAAACTTCTTCCTTCCACCCAACAGTTGGCACAGGCCTTCCACATCATGGGGCACGAGCCACAGATACTGCCATGCGTTGCCCTCTGTATAGTCGTCTTGCCTGTGGACGGCATGGAAGGGATTGAACGGCTCACGAAACCGTCCCTGACTATCGATGCCACGCATGAATCCTGTCTTCGGGTCGAAATACTTGCGGTAGGCCTTGCTGCGCTTCTCGAAGTAGCGGTAGTCGGCTTTCCGTCCCAGTTTTTTCGCCACCTTCGCCACACAGGCATCGGCAAGGGCATACTCCAGACCTTTAGCCACCGTCTCGTGGGTGGAGTCGAGGTCGCAAGGCAGGTAACCATATTGCTTGAGCAGGTGGAGACCGCGCTCGTCGAGCATCGCCGAACCCCGCAGTGCCTCCATCACCTCATCCATGTCGGCATGGCATCCCTTCAGTGCCATATCGGCTAGCACGGGGATACCGGGGTTGCCTACCATACAGTCGGTCTCATTGCCCATGAGGTGCCACACTGGAAGTTTACCTTGCTGACGGTAGATGTGCAACAGGGTGGCTGCCATGTCGTCAAGGCGTTCGGGATGGATAAGGGTCATCAGCGGATGGGCTGCCCTGTAGGTGTCCCATAGCGACAAGGTGGTGTAGTTGACAAAACTGCCATGGTGTACCTCTCCGTCGGCACCACGGTAGTCGCCGTTGACATCACAGAACACCGATGGGGCAACCATCGTATGGTAGAGAGCAGTATAGAAGACACGCTGTACCGACGTGTCTGCCGTGGTCACCCTCACCTTTCCCAATTGTCTCTCCCATGCCTCCGTGGCCCTTCTCTTCACGTCATCGAAGTTCCACGACGAAATCTCGGCGTGCAAGTTGGCCAAAGCGTTGTCGGTGCTTACCGGCGACAGTCCCACCCTTACCAGGAGTTGCTGTCCGTCGTTGTCGGCTGCCACTAAGGCGAGAGTATCACCCGCCAAAGGTGTCATGCTCACGGGTTTCGAAAACTCCGCCGCGAAATAGATGACTTGGTTGCGCGCCCACCCCACCGACCTTCGCATACCGATGATGGTGTGGTCGTCGCACTGGCGCATCATACAATCACGTGTACTGTCCCACCCTATCCCCATGTCGAGGTCGAGCAACAGTTGCTGCCGGTCATGGGTGGCGGTGTAGGTATAGCGGTGCATGCCACAGCGCTCCGTGGCGGTGAGTTCGGCCAGTACACCTATCTGGTCGAGGTAGAGGGAGTAATATCCTGGTGCCACACTCTCGTTACGGTGTGAGAAAAACATACTGCGCTGCGACGGCTTTGCCACAGGCAGAAAAGCGATGTCGCCCAAATCGCCTATCCCCGTTCCGCTGAGGTGCATATGCGAGAAACCCACGAGCACCGAGTCGGCATAGTTGTATCCCGAGCACCAGTCCCATCCTCTTACGGGTTCGGTAGGACCGAGTTGCACCAGTCCGAACGGCACGTTGGCGCCAAGGAACGTATGTCCGTGACCACCCGTTCCGATATAAGGGTCTACCATCTTCGTCAATCCCCCATTGTCTCCTGCCGAAGAGGGGAGTATAGCGTTAGCCAAAGTGGCCACCATCAATAATATGCGTCTTATTCTCATCATCAAAATAGTTATAGTCTAAGGATAGAGAATCTTCAATCTTCAATTTTCAATTTTCAATCTTCAATCTTCAATCTTCAATCGCCACCTAGGATTACTCTTCCTCGCAAGTGAATCTGGTCCGACGCGCTTCCCACCATCACGTCAAACCCGCCTGACTCCACAACTCGTTTCAGGTCTGGCGTGACGATTTCGAAGTCTTCCTCGGTGAGCACGAAGGTCATTTGTCGTTTTTCACCTGCCTTGAGATGAACACGCGCAAAGTGGCGCAACTGCTTGTCGGGCTGAGCCACCGAAGCCTGGCGGTCGTGCAGGTAGAGTTGGGGCACTTCATCGCCATCACGTTCACCGGTGTTCTCTACACAGAATCTCACCTCATAAGCGTGGTTTCCCATGACTTTCATTTGCAGGTCTGAATAGCGGAACGTGGTGTAACTCAGTCCGTAGCCGAAGGCGTATAAGGGCGATGCCTTGGAGTCGATATAGTCGCTGCCCGAAGAGTGCTTGCGGTTGTAGTAAACCGGCAGTTGTCCGACATTACGGGGCACCGACACAGTAAGGCGTCCGGCGGGGTTGTAGTCGCCGAAGAGCACATCGGCAACGGCGTTGCCTCCCTCTTGTCCGGGATAGTAGGCGGTGAGGAGGGCATCGGCATGCTCCGCTGCCCAGTTCTTGAGCAGTGGCCGACCCTCCACATAGACCACCACCAATGGTTTCTTAGTCATCTTCAGCACGTCGAGCAACTGCTGTTGTCTGCCCATGAGCGACAACGTGGCTCTGTCGAATCCCTCGCCACTCTCCATGTCGCTCACCGTGGACTGTTGACTCGATGCCGCCCCTGTCTCCTCATACGAAGTCTTGAAATCTCTGGCACTCGACCCGCCTACCACGGCCACTACAACATCGGCCCATTCAGCCACCTGTCGCACCTCTTCGAGGTCAAAGGTGGTGGTGTCGCGCACAGCACATCCCTTAGCATATCTCACTTGTGCGGCGGGTATCTTCTGCGCAATGCCATGGAGCACGGTCTTCACCCTGCCATCGGGTTGAGGGGCGGTGTAGTCGCCGAGCAGGTTATAGGTATTGTCGGCATTGGGACCCACCACAGCCACCTTAAGGGTCTTGTCTAAAGGCAGCAGGTGGTTGTCGTTTTTCAGCAGGGTGATGCTTTCCTGTGCGGCTTGCAGGGCAAGGGTGGTATGTTCGGGTGTCCCTACTCCCTTGGCTGCCGCCTTGGGGTCGACGTAGGGGTGGTCGAAGAGTCCCATCTCGAATTTCATCGTCAGGATGCGCCGAACGGCCTCGTCGATAACGGCGATGGACAAATCGCCTTTCTCCACAGCCTCTACAAGCAGCGGAAATGCTTTCGCGCCCAAGTCTACATCAATGCCTGCCTTTGCAGCCATAACGCCTGCCTCACGCAAGGTGCCTGCCACATGGTGTGTGCCGCCAAGACCATCGATGCTATAGAGATCGGAAACGACCAGTCCGCGGAATCCCCATTGTTGGCGCAGCAGGTCGTTGAGCAACAGGGCATTGGCGGTACAGGGTACGCCGTCGATGGTGTTATAGGCGGTCATCACGGAGAGGGCACCGGCATTGATGGCACGTTTGAAAGGTGGGAGGAAGCACTCATGCAGTTCGCGTGCTCCGATGTTCGCCGAACCTCCATTATGTCCGCCCTCTGGGATGCCGTAGGCGATAAAGTGCTTCAACGTGGCGAGGGTGGCATCGGGCCTGGAGAGGTCGCCCCCACCCTGACCGCGCACGATGGCTGCTGCCATCTCGCCGCTGAGCACTGGGTCTTCGCCAAACGACTCTTCCACTCTCGACCACCGCGGCTCCCGAGAGAGGTCGATGACAGGACCATAACTCACATGTCCGCCCTGCAGGCGTATCTCACGGGCAATGGCGTTTCCCACTCGTGCCATGAGTGTGGTATCGAAGGTGGCAGACAGTCCCAGTCCTGTGGGAAACACAGTGGCGCCAATGGCCATGTGTCCGTGCGGCGCTTCTTCGGCGAGGAAGAGGGGGATGCCCAGACGGGTATGCTCTACGGCATAGCGCTGCATGGCATTCGCCGCCTTGGCGGCACGTTCGGGATTGAGACCGTTGGCGATGGTCTTCTGTGTCCATGGGTCGGCACGGAAGGTGCCCCAGTAACTGCCTACGAGGTATTGGTCTACCTCGTTGCCGAACTGTGCCGACACCTCCACTTTCTTGCCATCGGTGGTGTAGGAGTCCCAGCCGAGCATACAGAGCATCTGTCCCACTTTCTCTTGCAAGGTCATGCGTGAAAGCAGGTCTTCTGTGCGCTGTGCAACAGGCAGACGCGGGTCTTGGTAAGGATATTTCTGTGCAAGGCTGTAGGTAACGCCAGCCTCCACCAGAAACCATATAAGAAGTATATTCTTCATCTGTCGTTCTTAAAAAATTACTCATCCATCGCAAGTAAGAGCACCCACCAATTTCTAATCTAATAATTTACCCATCTTAATCTTTCATCTTTAATCTTTCATCTTTAATCTTTAATTTCTCAATCTTTCCATCTTAATCTTTCATCTTTAATCTTTCATCTTTAATTTCTTCTTGCAATTTCCTTCGCCACAACATACGCCGTAGTCCAAGCCGCTTGAAAGTTGAACCCGCCTGTCACTCCATCGATATCAAGCACTTCGCCTGCAAAAAACAAGTTGGGGCGGGTCTTGCTCTCCAGCGTAGAGAGGTCGATGCTCCGCAGCGACACTCCTCCGCAGGTGACGAACTCATCGCGGAAGGGTGCCCTCCCTGTGGTCGTTATCTGGTCGTTGGCAATGGCGTTCACCAGTCGGTTGAGGTCTTTCTTCCCCAAATCACACCATCTCGAGCCAGCCTTCTCACCCAATGTCTTCTCTATGAGATAGGCCCATAGCCGCTGGGTAAGAGATAACGGGGCGATGGTCGTTACCATCTTCTGCGGATGCCGTGAAACCAACTCTGCCAGACCATGACCGATGGTCACCTCATCTTGTCCGGTCCAGTTGACAGAAAGCGGTGTCTTGTAATCTCTTTCATGCAGGAAACGGGCGGCATAACTGGATAAGCGCAGGATAGCGGGACCGCTCAGTCCCCAGTGGGTGACGAGGAGTGGTCCTTGACTGCGGAATTTTGTGCCGGGAATCATTACCTGTGCCTCTTGGGCAACCACCCCCATGAGGTTTTTCAGGGTATGGTCGGCAATGCTGAGCGAGAAGAGGGAGGGCACGGGTGGCTCTATCTCATGTCCTTCGTCAATGAGCCATTGCATGAGGGCGGTCGATGTATTCCGATGAGGCATGCCTCCGGTGGTCACGGCGATGAAGTCGAAGTCGGCGAGTTGCTCAGCACTTGAGATGCCATGACCTGTCTTGATGACTACTCCCCGACGCCGTGCCTCGCCGAGGAGACAGTCGATGATGGCGTGGGAGTCCTGAGCAGCGGGAAACACGCAGTGGTCGTCCTGAGTCACTAACGGCACACCGCGGCTGGTGAACCACTGCCAGGTGTCATTGTGGTCGAAGACATGAAACAGGCGCTTGAGAAGCCGGAAACCACGGGGATAGACCATTTTCAGGTCTGTGATATCCTCGAAGGAGTTGGTGCAGTTGCAACGTCCTCCTCCCGACACCTCAACCTTGGCGAGCAGGTGGTGTGAACGCTCGAAGACCACCACCTCCATCGCTGGCACCATCTCCTTGAGGTTGACGGCGAGGAAGAATCCTGCTGCACCACCGCCTATGATTGCTGTTCTCATCCTATGCTCAAAGAATTTCTATTGTCTGCAGGAAAGGGAATACTATCTGAACGAGAACGATGACGACTTGCCGTTCACGTTGTTGAACTTACCCTGATAGGCACCATTGCGGTAGGTACCAACGAGGTTGCCGGTGACGGTGCCGTCGATCTTTTTCACACGCAGCACCAACTGTGCCGTAGCGGGGTCGTAGGAAACGAGGGTGACACTCCGTTGTTCCACATTGCCCACCTCGAGCTCCTTACTGTTGAGGGTGTACATCAGGAATCCTTCATCACCTTCCAGTCCTAAACGGGTGCCACAGCCTCCCATCAACCCTTCCATGATGAAGGAGAGAGACTCAGCCCTTGCCGCAGGTCGTTGTCCCTTGCGTTCCAGATACTCGTCGAACTCCTTCCCTGTGGGTTGGAAGTTGGCAAGGAACTCGTCTTTGGTGAAACCTCTCACCACAAGTTGATGCGAGGTATCGCTCTCCATGTTGGGACCAAGGCGTGTGGTGCGGAGTTCCACCGTCTCGCCGGCTTTCACGTCTTTTCCGGCTACCATCTCCGACGACATACTTCCACCGCCCCAGTAGCCACTTTTATAGATGATGTGGTAGGCACTTCCGGGTACGTCGAAGGGGGTGTTGTTCTTCACGGTGAAGGTGGCGCCTTCCGAACTCACCCACTCGCCCTGGTAATAGTCGTCGCCATAAGTCCCGGTCCTGATGATACTCAGACCTGTCTTCACTTGTTCGTTGAACGACTGGAAGAGGTAGTCTACCAACCCTTGGTCGGCCATCCGCTCGGCTTGTTGGGCATCGGTGAGCCCTTCTTTCCATTGTCCGGTCTTTTTGGCGAAGGCGAGGGTGTTGGCGGGATAGGCGAAGAGTCCGTGCGACTCCACGATGGTCATCGCATCGCCGGCGCCCCTGCGTATCTTCATGTCGACACCATTGCCCAGACCAACAAGGACGATGGAGTCTTGGTCGGTCACCGTGAGGCTGTCGGCTATCAGTGCTGTGTTGAACGACACTGCCTTGGCGGCATCAGGATAGATTTTTCTAACAGTGGCGGTATCGCCATTGGCCGCAGCCGTAGCATACCGTGTCACAAACTCCTTCACAGCCTTGTCGTTATCGCATGACGACAGGCACATGAGCACCACAAGGAAAAGCATGTTGATGATACTGAGATTTTTCATGTTTTCGGTCATTGGAAAATAATAACATTTCATGATATGATTTGTTAATTATGCAAATATAACGAAAGCAAAAAACAAATCAAAGAAAAAAAGGGATTTTTCGTTGATTTGCAGAAAATGCATCCTCTTTTTCTGCACCCGTATCATTTTTTTTGATTACCTTTGCACCCGCTAAGAGTGGTTGGCACGTCGGTGCCTGCCAAAATCATGTTCAGGAAACAATTTCTTGTGTAGTTATATCAATTAAGAGAACTGTATGTTTAAGAATTTCAACGGCTTCCACCTTGTGGAATCCCTGCACCAAGCCCACTTTGAGGAGTTCTTCCACCCCAACAAAGTGCTTGTCAAGACCTATGAGGCCATTTTCGTCATCGCAGTGACTTTGCTGCTATGGAACCTTCCCTCTACCGCTTTCGGTATCGATGGACTGAACATCGTTCAGCAACGTATCATCGCCATCTTCGCTTTCGCCACACTGATGTGGATTTTCGAAATCGTACCTGCCTGGGCAACTTCTGTGGCCATCATCGGCATGCTCCTGCTCTTCACCTCCGACAGCGGCATCATCTGGATGTGCAACGAGGAGCGCGTGGGTGAACTGCTGTCGTACAAATCGGTGATGGCAACCTTCGCCGACCCAGTAATCATGCTGTTTATCGGCGGATTCATCCTCGCTATCGCAGCGACGAAGACAGGACTCGACGCACAGTTGGCAAAAGCCTTGCTGAAACCCTTCGGCAAGAAGAGCGAGAACGTACTGCTGGGCTTCCTGCTCATCACCGGACTCTTCTCGATGTTCGTCTCCAACACTGCCACGGCTGCCATGATGCTTACCTTCCTCACCCCGGTGTTCAGGCAGTTGCCACCGGAGGGTAAAGGACGTATCTCCCTCGCCCTGTCGATACCCGTGGCAGCGAACCTCGGCGGTATGGGAACACCTATCGGCACCCCCCCGAACACCATCGCCATCAAATACCTCAACGACCCCGAGGGGATGAATCTCAACATCGGCTTCGGTGAGTGGATGCTGTATATGACACCACTGGTCATCGTGCTGCTCATACTGAGTTGGTTCGTACTCAAGCGCATCTTCCCCTTCACACAGAAGACCATCGAACTGCATATCGAGGGAGAGATGAAGAAAGACTTCCGCACGTATATCGTCATCGTGACGTTCGCCGTGACGGTGCTGCTCTGGCTCCTTGACTCTGTGACCGGCATCAACTCCTACACCGTGGCACTGATTCCCTTCGTGGTGTTTGCACTCTGCGGCATCATCGACCGTCGCGACCTGGAGGAAATCAACTGGTCGGTGATATGGATGGTGGCTGGCGGCTTTGCCCTGGGATACGCCCTCAACGGCTCCGGACTGGCAGAGCGTGCCGTGGAGAGCATCCCCTTCGGCAACTTCTCGCCCATCCTCATCATGGTGCTCTCAGGACTGGTGTGCTACGGTCTGTCGAACTTCATCTCCAACTCCGCCACAGCAGCACTCCTCATGCCTATCCTCACCGTGGTGTGCGCTGCCATGGGCGACAAACTGGATGCCATCGGCGGCACATCGACCATCCTCATCGGCGTGGCAATAGCAGCATCAAGCGCAATGGTACTGCCCATCTCCACGCCTCCCAACGCACTGGCATATGCCACAAACCTCGTACAGCAGAAACACATGGCGAAAATCGGACTGATTTCAGGTATCCTGAGCATCATCCTGGGCTACGTGATGCTGTATGTCATCGGCACAATGCACCTGATATAAAAGAATAGCCACAATCATATATCAATACTGAGATACAGAGGCACAGAGGATAACAAAAACTCTGTGCCTCTGTGTTGATATTGATATTCGGGGCTTCATTTTGTGTGTCGCGTCCAGTATGTCGCGTCCCGTGTGTCGCGATGTCATCGCGACCACCAAGAAAGCCCAAATCCGTACTTTGGCCTGCGGCCGAATGTACTCACGCTCGGGAAATTCCAAATAAAAATTTGGATTTCCGCTCACTTAATCGAACTTTGGCCTGCGGCCGAAGGTACTCACGTTCGGGAAATTCCAAATAAAAATTTGGATTTCCGCCCACTTAATCGTACTTTGGCCTGCGGCCGAAGGTACTGCCGCTCGGCAATGGAAAGAAAAAACTTCTTTTTTTCTTTCGCATTGCGCTCGCTTATTCGTACCTTTGCCAACCATATGGCAAAATTGTTTATCGTAGTCAACGAAGACCGGTTTTTCCTCTCCCACCGCAAAGAGATAGCACTTCGTGCCCTGAAAGAGGGCTACGACGTGACTATCGTATGCAAGGATACGGGCGACCGACAACATGTGGAAGCCCTCGGACTGCGCATGATCGACATGCCCATCAACCCTACAGGAATGAGCATCGGCGAGGAGATGAAGACACTGCGCTTCCTCTACCGCCTCTACCGCACCGAGCGTCCCGACATCGTGCACCACGTGGGACTGAAGACCATCCTTTGGGGCGGCCTGGCAGCGAAATGGGCCCATACCCATGGCGTGGTGAACGCCGTGAGCGGCTTGGGCGTGCTCTTCTCCGACCGCAAACCGGGACTGAAGACACGTGTCGTGATGGCAATGATGAAATACGCCAACCACCGCAAGAATATCCGTGCCATCTTCCAAAACCATGAAGACGAGGCGCTCTTCGTACGCCACGGCATCATCGGTAAGAACAACACAGATTACATCAAGGGCTCGGGTGTCGACCTAAAAGATTTCGCCTACACTCCCCCACCCCGCGAAGGAAAGGTAAACATCATCTTCACCGCACGGATGGTGAAGGAGAAAGGCATCCTCGTGCTCGTCGAGGCTGCAGAGATGCTACGCAAGGAAATGAAGGGGAAGGCACAGTTCTGGCTCTGCGGCGGACTGTCGAGCAACCCCAAGGCCATTACCCAAGAGGAACTGGAACAACTCTGCGACGGCGATTACATCCAGTGGCTGGGCTACCGCACCGACATCAAGCAACTGCTCGAGCAATCACACATCATGGCATTCCCCAGTTTCTACCGTGAGGGATTGCCACTGTCGCTTATCGAGGCGGCTGCCATCGGACGGCCCATCGTCACCACACAGTGGTATGGCTGCAAAGATACCGTCGACGACGGCGTGAATGGCTTCTTGGTGCCGGTGCGCGATGCAGCGGCACTGGCCGACCGTCTCCGTACGCTCATCAACGATCCGGAACTCCGCGAAGAGATGGGCCGCAGAAGCCGTGAGCGCGCCGAACGGGAGTTCGACATCCATAGCGTGCTCGACAAACATATTGCCATCTACCAACGTCTCATCCCGTAACGCCACACCCCAAATCACATACATTATGAATATACGCACCACCATCATCGCCCTCCTGTCGGTTTTCGTCTTCATCCCGTCGGCATTCGCCAAGGACTACAACATCTTGTCGTATGGTGCGAAGAAGAGCACAAGACGACTCAACACCAAAGCCATCCAACAAGCCATCGACGACTGCCACAAGAACAGGGGCGGCAGGGTAATCATTCCAAAGGGGAAATTCCTCACAGGTGCCATCGTATTGAAAAGTGACGTCACCCTACACCTGGAGGAGGGTGCAGTGCTGCTGGGCAGCAAAAATCCTGCCGACTATGTCATCACCGAGCGTAAGGCGGGGGTGATGATCAGTTCGCAACTCATCCTGGCAGGTCATGCCAACAATATCGGCATCACGGGCAAGGGTACCATCGACGGACAGGGGAAGGGATTTACCGACCGAGCCTGCAACGCCCTGGGCATCACGCGACCGATGCTCATCCGATTCGATACCTGTAAGGGGGTGACAATCAGTGGCGTGACCATGCGCAACGCAGCCGTGTGGATGCAACTTTACTATGACTGCGAAAACCTGACCATCAAGGACATCACCGTATATAATCACTGCAACAACTGCAACGACGGACTCGATCTCAACGGCTGCCGAAACGTAAAGGTGAGCGGCATCACCGTGGATTCTGATGACGACGGCATCTGCCTGAAGAACATCATCCTGAAACCAAGCCAAAACATCGTGGTGGAAAACTGCACCGTGAGCAGCCACTGTAATGCGCTGAAGATAGGCACTGAGACGCTGGGCGACTTCGACAATATCGTGTTCAGAAACTGTACCGTGAAGACGTGTAAGCCCAAAAAGGTGTATAACGGCAGGCGCAACGGCATCTCGGCCGTCTCCATAGAGAGCGTCGACGGGGCAAGCGTCACCAACGTGCATGTCAGCGACATCACCGTCGATGGTACCGAGGTGCCCATCTTCATACGCCTCGGCAACTGCGGCGAAACCTACGGCAAAAAAGTCACAACACCGAAGAAGAGCCGCATCAGCGGCGTGACGATAGAGAACGTCAGGGTGACCAACGCCGGCAATACGGGATGCTCCATCACGGGCATCCCAGGACAGGAAGTGGAGAATGTGAGACTGAGCAACATCACCATACAGCACAACGGAGGACTGGGGATGGTGACATCGCCTACCGCCGATCGGGCCTCCGCCTATCCCGAGGGCACGATGTTCGGCACGCTGCCCGCCAAGGGCTTTTTCGTAAAACACACGCGCAACGTGACGTTCGACAACGTGAAAATCGTCACCTCACGCCCCGACGAGCGCCCCGCCCTGGTGAAGGAAAGGTCGAGGTAATCTCATTGAAATGTCAACACAGAGATTCAGAGAAACGGAGTTTTTTTATTTTCCTCCGTGCCTCTGTATCTTTGTGTTGAATTCTAAAACCTCAAACCTTAAATCTCAAACCTCAAATCTAAAATAGGGAAAATCCCCTCTTAATGTAGGGAAAATCCTTTTCATAGACCTTTTTTTATTCGCAATTTTGCATCGTGAGAATAAGAAAAGAGTAATAACACATAAAAACATACTACAATGAAAAGACTGTTTATCGCCCTTGCAATGCTGGTCACCATGAGCACGACCATCAATGCCATGAGTTATGAGCAAGCCCGTCAGCAAGCGCTGTTCCTTACCGATAAGATGGCCTATGAACTGAACCTCACCGAGGAGCAGTATGAGGCCGCCTTCGAGGTGAACCTCGACTACCTGATGAGCGTGAACACACAGGCCGACCTCTATGGTGCATATTGGACACAGCGCAACCTCGACCTGAGTTATATCCTGTTCGATTGGCAATATCAAGCCTATCTGGCAGCCACATATTTCTATCGTCCACTCTACTGGGAGGCTGGCTATTGGCACTTCGGCATCTACGCCCGCTATCCCTACCGCGACTTCTTCTACTTCGGACGCCCACACTTCTACACCGTCTATCGCGGTGGCCACAGTTGGCACAGCAACGGCGGACGCAGTTGGTATCACGGACGCTCCTTCGGACGTCATGACCGCAACCATGGCATGCGCGACCGCTACGACCATGGCGACTACGGCAGAGGACACCGTGGCGGAAGTTTCGACCACAACCGTGGCGGACGTGGACGTGACAACGGCGGCTTCGGCAACGGAAGCGGACGTGGACATGACAACGGACGTGGAAGCGGGCGCGACCATGGACGCGACAACGGACGCAGCAGCGGTGGATTCGGCAACGGTGGCTCACATGGCAATAATCCCGGTGTAACCGGACGCAGCAGCGTGGGCAGCGTAGGCAGCCGCAGCAGCGTGACTACCCCAAGCGACCAGCGTGTGAACCCTGGCAGCCGTTCTTCAGTGGGCGGACGTGAGAGCAGCACACGCCAGACTACTCCAGGTTCAGTGGGCAGCAGCCATAGTGGCAGCAGACCCAGCAGCGGCACCTTCTCACGCGGCAGCGTGCGCACTCCTTCTTCTGAAGGCCGTGTCACCTCTCCTTCACGTGGTTCGGGTACGCAGAGCATGGGCAGAAGTTCATCGGGAAGCCGTTCATTCGGCAGTGGCAGCAGCACTCCCAGCCGTTCGTTCGGTGGTGGCAGTCATTCTTCTGGAAGCCGTTCATTCGGCAGTGGCAGCAGCGCTCCCAGCCGTTCATTCGGCGGTGGCAGTCACTCCTCTGGCAGTAGCCGTTCATTCAGCAGCGGTGGCGGTGGCCGTTCATTCGGCGGAGGTAGCCACAGCGGCGGTGGCGGTGGCCGCTCATTCGGCGGAGGCAGCCACGGAGGCGGAAGCCATGGTGGTGGTCGCAGATAAACCGCTTCGAAAAGACTTTTTTATTCAATAGGCAAATATATAAGGAAATAGGTTTGGTTTTTAGGTAAAAGATTGATTCAGTGAATAGTTATTGATGAATTAGAAGTTGTAAAATCTACATGAAGGGGGCAGGCGTGACGCCTGCCCCCTGTTTATATTTCTTTCAACTGCCCTACACTTACGGTTGTGAGGACATTTATTAGACAATTCTTGAACGATAAGGAAATAAAGAGAAAAATGTAGGAAACATTTTTATCGTCTTACAACTCCAGCACTCTTACTTCGGCATTGGTCATCCGCGGCACCTCGTGCATCGGCTTGTCATAAAACACCGACTGTATAGCCTTGTTGATGATGCCGTGACCCACTGCGAGTACAGTTTGGTTAGGGTAATCGCTGCGCATCTTCTCGATGAAATCATGTGCCCGCTGCTTCAGTTGTGCCATCGACTCCACGTTAGGTGGCCAGGGTTTGTCCTTCAGGTCGGGGATAAACTGTCCGGTGAAGTCACCCCAGTCGCGCTCGCGCAACAATGGGGTTGTCACCACCTTCATGTCATGGAGCCGTGCAATGACCTCACAGGTGTCGATAGAACGTTTCAGGTCAGAAGCCACGAAAGCATCGATATGGCGGCCGGCCATCTGTTCAGCCAGCGCCTCGGCCTGAGCCCGGCCATTCTCATTGAGTTGGCCTTGGGTCTGTCCCTGCATCACCTGATTCACATTGTCAAAAGTCTCGCCATGCCGCACGAGCAGTAGAGTTGTCATAAGCCATAAAATAATTTGGCTGCAAATATAGATAAAATATCGGATTTTTTCCCTATATTTGCATCCTAATCATGATGTAAAGATGAAAATCATTGGCAGTTCCTTTTTCCGTGCGCTCTGTGCCATCGCCATCGGTGTATTGCTCCTGCGCACCCCCGACAGCACTGTGGAGTGGATAACAGTGGCCATCGGCGTATTGTTCTTCGTCTCGGGAGCCATTTCATGCCTCGACTACCTGAACAAGCTGCGTCTCCACCGTTCAGAGCGAACCATCGATGCTGAAGGAAAGGTGGTAGACCATCCCCGTCCGTTCCTTCCCATCGTAGGCATCGGCAGCATGCTGTTGGGCGTCATTCTCGCCATCATGCCGAGAACATTCGTCTCGTCATTGATGTACGTGCTCGCCATCGTAGTCATCATCGGTGCCCTCCATCAGATGTACACCCTCATCAATGCTCGCCGCTACGGACCCTTGTCGGCTGGCTACTGGGTGCTGCCCATCCTCTTGTTGCTCGCGGGCATCTTCACCCTGGTGAAGCCCATGGCAGCAGCCTCCACGCCATTGGTCATCATCGGCGTATGCCTCATCATCTACGGACTGACGGAATGCGTCAATTCCCTGGCCATATACCAACGAAGGAAAAAGAGCCTTAAAAACCTCCCCATCGACGAAGGAGAATATGTAGAATACACAGAGGAAAAAGACGAAAGCAACCTCCAGCCCATCGAATAGCCCGCCCATTTCGCCCAGATAGCCCATTCTGCCCATTCCGCCCATCTAGCAAAAAAACATCAATCCCGAATTTGCGAATTCAAAGAATGCTTCGCAAATTCGGGAAAAATCTATAATTTTCCAATTTTAATCTTTAATCTTTAATTTTTAATTTTTAATCTTCTTCGGCACCAGTCCCTCGATATACTTGCAGAGAATGCCGATGCCCTTGAGGTTCTCCCCACCCTGCGGGATAATGAGGTCGGCATACTTCTTCGTGGGCTCAATAAACTGCTCATGCATGGGCTTGAGCACATTGAGATAACGATCGAGCACATCGTCGACAGTACGTCCTCGCTCCACCACGTCGCGCTGGATGTTGCGGATGAGACGCTCGTCACTGTCGGTGTCGACGAAAATCTTCAAGTCCATGATGTCGCGCAACTTCTTGTTGATGAGCGTCATAATACCCTCGATGATAATCACTGGCTTCGGTTCCACATGCACCGTCTCCTTCAAGCGGTTGCAGAGGATATACGAATAGGTGGGCTGCTCTACGGCCTGACCGTTTCGCAGCATGTTGATCTGCTTGGTGAGCAACTTCCAGTCGAAGGCATCAGGATGGTCGAAGTTGATGGCATGACGCTCCTCCTCTGTCATGTGCGACGTGTCGTTGTAGTAAGAGTCGAGTGGCACGACGGTGACATAGTGCGGCGGCAAGGCCTGCACGATTTTCCTTACTACGGTGGTCTTTCCAGACCCTGTTCCTCCAGCGATTCCAATGATTGTCATAATTTAGTAGTGTATTTAAATAGATAGAAACTGGTCGAAAAGTGGCTGATAGAAGGCTGCCTTACGGTCGAGCCGCATGGGATAGGCCCGGCTGCTGCTAGGCATGCGATAGAGGCGCAAGGTGCGCGACGTGCCTCCCATATCGCCCATGGGGAAAGCAAACTCCACATAGCCTCCTACCTTGGGCTGTGATATACCCATCTGTGCCGTGAAGAGGTCGGTGGCTTTCTGGCCCGTAGTCACCACGGCCCTGCATTCAGGAATCCTGCCCAACAGGTCCACAAGATCCACGGCTTCCACCACCTCGAGGTCTTTGTCGGAAGCCGTGTTCTTGGTGCGTCTCACCACACGTGCCGTGTCGTAAAGTCCCACACCGCGCTCCTGGAGCATAGCCTTGATATCGTCGAGCCGGAATGCCTTTTTACTGCTGTCCACGAAATGTTGCGCATCACCATACAGGCAAAGCCCGAAAATGCGCCACATGTCGTTGATATAGTTGGGATAGAAGAAATCCATGCACCATCGCTGACGTGACGGCGGGAAACTGCCAAGCATGAGCACTCTGGTGTGCTCGGGCAAGAACGGCTGCCACGGATGGCACTCCAAGGGGACTTCTGTCCTCATCTCAGGGTTTCTCCTTCACCAGATACACCACCACGGGCAAGTGGTCAGAATAGCCGTCGAGCCATACACCACCGGCGGTGGTACGCTTCGGCGAACCCTTATACTGTCCCTCATTCTGCAGCAGGTAGTCGCGGCGTTGAATCTGGCATCTCATATAGGTAAGTGTGCTGTAGTCGCGCGTACCGTTGCGGTCGAGGAGATTGGGAGAGAGCACTATCTGGTCAAAAAGGTTCCAACTTCCCTGATAACTCAGCGTTCCCGTTCCACTGTCAAGAATTTTCCACCAGGGATTGAACATATCGTTGTCGGTCACATCTTTGATTTCGGGCTTGGCGCTCAGTTCCACTGCCATACTGCGGTTCTGCGGGTCATCGTTCATGTCGCCCATCACCATCACCTTGATGCCGGGTATGGCACGCATCAGCGAGTCTTTCACCACCTTCACCTGGCGTCCGCCACTCTCTCGGTAGAACGAACCTGAAGCACGGCTGGGCCAATGGCAAACGATGAACGCCACATTCTCCTCGGCCAGCGTACCGGTGACTGTGAGGAAGCCACGGGTAAAATAGGCACTGTCGGCAGCAAGTTCCTGCACATAGGGCACCAACTTCACGTCACGAACGGTGAAGAGCGAGGGATTGTAGAGCAAGGCGCAGTCGACACCCCTTCGGTCAGGACCCTCGACATGCACATATTTGTAGCCTCTCTCTGCCAACTCGGGCTGTGCCACGAGGTCGTCGAGGGCATGGCTGTTCTCCACCTCCGATACCCCGATGACAGAACATCCAATAGGCAACATGTCGGTACCCATGTCGGAAAGGGCCCGTGCCATATTGTGGAGTTTGTGGTTGTATTTCAACTCATCCCATTTATACGAGCCATCGGGCAGGAAATCGTAGTCGTTCTTGCCTTCGTCATGCTGGATGTCAAAAAGATTCTCAAGGTTGTAGAATCCAATACCATAGACAGCATATTTCTTCTGTGCCGACACATTGGGCACGAAAACCATCATGGCGACAAGTATCATTATAAGTTTTTTCATATCATAGAAGTTTAAGTTAGCGCAATTAATATATGTAGTCACACGATAGACTATGAAGGAAAGTTATTTTCTTCTGCAAATATCGGAAAATAAATTGAGAAAATTACAATTTTTGGCAAAAAATAATCAATATATTTTTCTTTTTTCAAAAATATTTTTGTTACTTTGCACTCAAACAATCATATTAACCTAAAATCATCATAATGCAAAAGAAGCTGAAATTAGCAGTGTTTGCTCTCTGCTACGCACCACTTGCCTTTGCGCAAGAGGTTGATTCATTGGAGCAGACCGGTACGTTGGACGAGGCGCTGTTCACGTTCACCGAAGCACAACTCGGTGAAGACGACGATATGTCGCAAAACGTGACCATCCTCAACAGCAATACCAACGTATACGCCAATGAAGTGGGATACACATTCTCGCCAGTACGGTTCAGGTATCGTGCGTACAACCAAAAGTACAACGACATCTACGTCAATGGCGCGCCTATGAACGACTTGGAGTCGGGACAATTCAGATATTCCAACGTAGGTGGTATCAACAACCTGACCCGAAATCTCGACGCCACACTGCCCTTCGAGGACAACAACTTCGCCATGCCTGCCATGGGAGGAAGCAACAACTACAACTTCCGGCCTTCACAGGTGGCTGCCGGACATAAACTGTCGCTCAGCGGTGCCAACCGCAACTACATCGTCCGTGCGATGTACACCTATGGGTCTGGACTCAACTCGAAGGGATGGGCCTTTGCCGCCAGCCTGGGATACCGATGGGGCAACGAGGGAAATGTAGAAGGCACATTCTACAACTCTCTCTCCTACTACCTCGGCATCCAAAAACTCTCCGGCAATCATTCTTTCACCTTCGCCACCTGGGGTAACCCCACAGAGAGGGCCGGTCAGGGTGCTGCCACCGACGAAAGTTACTGGATTGCCAACAATTACCAGTACAACCCCTATTGGGGATACCAGAACGGCAAGAAGCGCAACTCTCGTGTAATCAACGACTTCGCCCCGAGCGGACTCTTCACGTGGGACTGGAACATCAACCACGACACCCGCATCATCACCACGATTCACGGCAAGTACAGCATGTACAAGAGCACACGCCTGAACTACAACAACGCCGACAATCCCCAGCCCGACTACTGGAAGAACCTCCCCAGTAGTTACTACGACGTATGGGATGAAGACGACGACCACAACCGCACGGCACAAGGTGTGGACGACTTCAACACCGTCTATCAGTTCCTCAAGGCATCGAAGGCCAACCGCCAGATCAACTGGGACCGCCTCTACTGGGCCAACCAGAATGCCAATGCACAAGGTGCCGACGCCATGTACTTCGTTGAAGCAAAAAACAACGACAACATCTACCTCACACTGGCCTCCACCCTGCACAAGGTGCTCACCACCAAGTCGCACCTCAACATCGGATTCCAGTTGGGTGCCAACAAGGGTATGCACTACAAGACTATGGACGACTTGCTGGGAGCCAAGACCTACCACAACATCAACACCTATGCCCTGGGCAATTACTCCAGCACATCGGCTGCCGTGCAGTACGACATGGACCATCCCAACCAGGTCATTGGCGAGGGCGACACCTTCGGCTACGACTACAACCTCCATGCCCGCCGTGGTGTGCTCTGGGGCAACTACACCGAGAACTTCGGTCCACTGCACTACAGCATCTCCGGAAAGGTGAACTACGACGGCATGCAGCGTGAGGGAAACATGCGAAACGGTATGTTCGCCGACAACTCCCTCGGCAAGAGCAAGACCGCCCACTTCGTATCGGGCGGCGGTAAATTCAGTGGCAACCTCAACTTGGGCGGCGGAAGCACCCTCCTCGTCGGCATCGGCTACGAGCACAGGGCACCGCAAATCACTACCGCCTTCGTGTCGCCTGAGATGAACAACGACTTCGTGACCAACCTGCGCAACGAGCGCATCTTCAGCAGCGAAGTGGGCTACCAATTCCAGAACTCTCGTGTACATCTTAATATTAATGCCTACTACGACTACCTGAGCCACGTCACCGAATGGCAGAACTTCTACTTCGACGACATCAACTCGTTCTCGTATGTTTCGCTTACCGACATCGCCAAGAGATACTACGGTGTGGAACTCGGACTCAACTACAAGGTCACCTCGTCGTTCAACGTCATCCTCCTCGGTACCATCAGCGAGGCAGAGAACCTGAACAACGCCAAGGTGCGCTACATGAACTCTACAAAGGCCACCTATACCGACGACATCGTAATGAACAAGGGCATGCACGAGGCCAGCACACCACTCACCGCAGGTAGCGTCATTCTCGACTACCACGGCGGAGGATGGTTCATCGACCTGAAGGCCAACTACTACGACCGCATCTACCTGAGTTACTCGCCCAGTTACCGCTACCAGACCACGCTCACCACAATGGGCAATGTCGACAACAACGGCGAGTTCATCGTGCCCGACCAAGCCAAGGGTAAGGGTGGGTTCATGCTCGATGGCTCCATCGGTAGGACTATCCGTCTTGGACATGGCCGCCAACTCTCCATCAACCTGATGCTGACCAATATCCTCAACAACCTGAAGATATGCACCGGCGGATATGAGCAAAGCCGCAGCGACTACACCGTGAAGGAGGAGAACGGACAGACCGTGAAGAACAATGCACGTGCCTATAAGTTCTCGCTCAACCCCAAGAAATACTATGCATACGGCATCAACGGCATGCTTAACCTGACCTTTAGATTCTAAAAGTTTATCGACATGAAAGATTTCAAAAACATCATCATACTCGCTTTCGTAGCACTGCTGTCGTCGTGCATGGCCGATAAAGACAGTTTCGACGCACCCGACCTGAGCGTGTCGCCCTACGGAAACAACAGCATCACGGAGACCAACGTGATCAGCATTGCCGACCTGAAGACAAAATTCAGCACCGTCATCATGAACAACGGCATGAAACTCATCGAAGAAGACCTGAAAATCAAAGGTACCGTCACCGGTAACGACATACAAGGTAATATCTACAACCAGGTGTTCATCGACGACGGCACTTCGGCTTTCATCATCTGCATCGCACAAGGCGGCATCTACGGATACTTGCCAGTGGGACAGGAAATCCTCGTCGACCTGAAAGGTCTCTACATCGGTGCTTACGGACAACAGGGCGAAATAGGCACTCCCTACACCAGTGCCAGCGGGTCGACATACGTGAGCCGCATGAGCCGCTTCATCTGGAACGAACACTTCAAACTCCTCGGCAAAGTAGAACCGTCGAGCGTGACTCCCATAGAGTTCGACAAGAACATGTTGACCAATGCCAATTATATCGCTGCCAACTGTGGCAGACTGATGACCATCAGAGACGTGGAACTGCAAGCCGCTGACGGCAAGGCCGTCTTCGCTCCCGACGACGGCAGCGTGCCTCTTACCGCCAACTGCGCCAACCGCAACTTCAAAGACATCAGCAGCAGTGCATTGGTGCTCCGCACGAGTACATATGCCGATTTTGCCGGGAATGTGATGCCCACAGGAAAAGTGAACGTCACGGGTATCTTCACCCGCTACCGCAACACCTGGCAAATCCTGCTCCGCACCATCGATGATATACAACCCGCTCCCTAAAGCAATATGAATAACCCGAAAACTCCGGAAAACCCGGACTATGCGGAAAACCCAAGATAATAAAAACAAAAATCGAAATAAACATGAAAAAGTTATTTTATTCATTCTTTGTCATGGCTATGACAGCCATGTTCATGGCGAGTTGCGAAGACGTGCCTGCTCCGTTCGACTTGCCTACGCCCGACGACCCCACTCCTGAGCAAACTGTCGACCCTGCCGGCAGTGGTACACAGGCCGACCCCTATAACGTGGCTGCTGCCATCGAGT